>Ga0209542_10014722_pt1 | contig 13255 bp, 8 predicted proteins | sample RifCSPhighO2_01_FD_184028 | JGI IMG/M metagenome (GOLD analysis project Ga0209542, IMG submission 184028) | Soil microbial communities from Rifle, Colorado - Rifle CSP2_plank highO2_0.1 (SPAdes) (version 2) | ecosystem: Environmental > Terrestrial > Deep subsurface > Rock core/Sediment ... | reverse complement strand
TCTCGCGGTCATTAAATAGTTAATCGAATAACAATTCTGTATGGCTGCAAAACAAGTAATATTCGATCAGGAAGTCCGAAGTGCACTCAAGCGCGGCGTCGACATCGTCGCGGGAGCGGTACGCGTAACGCTCGGTCCCAAGGGGCGCAACGTAGCGATAGATAAATCATGGGGCGGTCCGACGATAACGAATGACGGTGTCTCGATCGCCAAAGAAATAACACTGGCAGACAAATTCGAGAACATGGGAGCGAGTATCGTGAAAGAGGTCGCCAACAAGACCAACGACAAGGCCGGCGACGGCACGACGACCGCAGTGGTGCTCACCCAGGCGATCATACATGAGGGCCTGAAGCGCACCGCGATGGGTGCGAATGCCATGATGGTGCGCCGCGGCATCGAAGCGGCGGCAAAAGACGCGGTGGAGGAACTTAGAAAAATGGCAAAACCGGTACAGGGCAAAAAGGATGTCCGCCAGGTAGCGACCATTTCCGCCGAATCGGAAGAGTTGGGGAAGACCATCGCCGATATCGTTGAGAGGGTGGGCAAGGATGGTGTTGTCACTGTGGAGGAATCTCAATCGCTTGGAATAGAGAGCGACTTCGTCGAGGGAATGGAATTCGACAAGGGATACGTGTCTGCCTACATGGTGACGAATCCTGAGCGCATGGAGGCAGAGGTCAAGGATGCGCCGATCTTGATCACCGACAAAAAGATATCTACTATCAAGGACATTCTGCCGCTTTTAGAAAAAGTGGCGCAATCTGGCAAGAAAGATCTCGTGATTATTGCCGACGATGTGGATGGGGAAGCACTTGCGACGTTCGTGGTAAATAAACTCCGCGGCGCGTTCAACGTTCTTGCAGTGAAAGCCCCGGGATACGGTGACCGCAAGAAAGAAATGCTCGCCGATATCGCAACCACGGTCGGCGGCACTGTTGTTTCTGAGGACCTCGGTATCAAGCTTGAGAATGCGGAATTGGACATGCTCGGCCGCGCGAACCGCGTCGTTGCGACGAAGGATTCGACCGTTATCGTCGGCGGAAAAGGGAAGAAGGCGGATATCGAAAAGCGCGTCGCGAGTTTGCGTGTGCAACTCGAGAATACTGATTCTAAATTCGACAAAGAAAAGATAGAAGAGCGCATAGCAAAACTTAGTGGCGGTGTCGCAGTGATCCGCGTCGGCGCCGCGACGGAAACCGAGATGAAGTATTTGAAAGATAAAATAGAAGATGCGGTGAATGCCACCAAGGCCGCGATAGCCGAGGGCATCATCGCGGGCGGCGGAGCATCGCTTGCAAAGGTTGGACACAAACTTGCAAAAAAAGTGACCGCAAGCGCGTCGGACGAATTTGCGATCGGCTACCGGATACTGACGAGCGCACTCTCGGCGCCGTTAATGCAAATAGCGCAGAACGCTGGACGCGAGGATGCAGCAGTGGTGTTGCAGGAAGTCGTGAAGCGCGGCGGTAGCTTCGGTTACAACGCTGCGGCAGAGAACCCGGATGAATCCATCGTAGACATGATAGAGGCTGGCATCATAGACCCGGTCAAGGTAACACGCTCGTGTGTCGAGAATTCGGCATCTGCAGCGGCGGTGCTTTTGACGACCGAAGCGGCCGTAGCCGACGCCCCCGAAGAGAAAAAAGCAACGCCTGCAGGAGGTGGCGGTATGGGGGAGGATTACTAGGACGGAACAGATACTCCACACAGGCGGCGCCCTAAGGGGCGCCGCACTGGTATTATTGAGGAATGCTGAAATTCCGCATTGCGGAAGTATTTGTGCTATTTGCAGTTCTATTATGCATTCCGGCAAACGCTACAGCCCAGGTCGAAGCTGACGATGAGCAAAATGAGAAATGTAAGGACTGGAAATCAGAAGAGGGCGTACGGGCATGCAACAAAGTATTCGACGACGACAGTAAGATACTTGGTCAATGTATTGATAACTTGAAGTGCAAAGCCACGGGGCTTATAGATTCGGATGGGAACGCGCAAGAGCTGAAGAAGCCCACAATAAATCCGTCGACCCAAGAGCAAACGCAGACCTTGAAACCGCCCGAGGAACAGAAAACACCGCTCACACCAATCACGCACCAATCGGTGCTCGATGCCGTCTATGGCAATGGGACGCCCGGTACCGAAACGACGAAGGCGCCGTCTGGGTTAAGCGCGGAAGAACAAATACGAGCAGCAGCGCAAAAAAACGAGACCCAGCAACCGGTCGGTTATTTTAAAAGCGCGTGGAACTGGCTCACCTCGTCTGAAAAAGATACCGCGTCGCTGCCTCCCTTAAACGACGGTATGCAACCGCCCGCTGAATCCGCGCAAGGTCCAGGCGGGACGCAAAGCGCGAGTACGTTTGAGCAGCCAGAGACGAGCGCCGACGCGAATACGATCAAAGATCCAGTATCAATACAGACATCAGGACAAACAACAGGCGAATGCGGTTGGACTTCGTGCCCGCTGGACAGAGCGAAATCGGCGGCGAGTTATGCGTACAGTGAGCTCTTTGGCACATCGGCCGCCGAGACAAAGCCACTCGACGGTCTCGCAGGCACATCGATCGTCGATGCGACAGCAATGGTGTGCAAGGTGCGCGAGTGCGACGCGCCCACGTTTGCAAAAGCTCTTGGTGGCTCGTGCGTGCAGGAATCAAAATGCGATCCGACATATCAGCACAGCTATTCGAGCGGGGCAGATTCGCAATATCAAGGTTTGGGGCAACTCAGCCGCACGGGGACGGAGCTCGCATACAACGAATTGATCAATCTCCGTGATTCGGGCAAACTATCTGTTGCAGAAAGCCAAAGACTCGAAGGCATATTGCAGAAAATAGAGCCATGGGTTTTCAATAAGCCTGATGCAGCGGATCCGCGTTTTGATCCTGAGGCAGGAGCGTATCTCTTCGCGGCTCGGCACTCACAAATGCTGCCCCCAGAATGGGGTCGCTCGTTTTCTCCGATAGAAAATATTCAGGAGGTGGCTCCTGGTGATGCGGCTACACAATCAAAACTCATACAACTCACGCAGCTTGCGCCCACGATCCACACGTCTGGACAGATATTTGATTGGGATAAACCACTCGATCAGCCGCAGATAGATGCGTTCAAGGGTAATGCGATTTCCAACGTGAGGACGTTGAACGAGGCCATGGATGCAATGGACACATCTCGTATTTACGGAACAAACTTGTCGCGGGGAGTGAATTGGATTACTGCCATGACAGAGCCGGTACCGCTTCCGATTGCGCGACCAGGAGATTTTGTGCCATCGGAAATACAACAAGCACACATTAGTCCGGTGGAGTCGGCACCGTTGTCGGATATCTATTCCCACGTGCCGGCACCGTATTGGGACCCGTGGGACGACGTCACACCCACCAGCCAAATCGCGCAAACGAATCCCGCAGATATAACGGGATCGATTCCGGGAGACCTCGCGATCGAATATCCGGTCGGGCAGCAGACCGTAGCTGATGTAACCCCAGAACTCCCCGATGTCGACGCGGGATTTCAACCGAGCGCGGCGGAGTCGCCCACAGTTGTGGAGGCGGAAACTCCTCAGGTACCGTACGCGCAGCCTGTAGAGGCACGGGCCGTGGCGGAAGTCCGTACGGAATCCGCCGTGGAACAGGCGTGGGATTGGGCAAAAGATTGGTTTAGCGGTGATGATGCTCTTCCCGAAACGCCCACCCCTGTCGTCACCGCAGAGACTCCGCGGGAAATACAATCAGGTGAACGGTATCCGGAAGGGGAACCAATATCTGCCGAAGAAGCCCAGCGGATTCTGGCGCAGCGGGAACAAAGCATTCAACCCAACGGGGCCGAAAAGTCGCCGCAAACATCTGGGGACGTGCCCACACCGCCTCATGCTGCCGGAGAGGGTACTGCATCTATAGAAACCGCGCGCCCGACTTTCCGACCCGAGACTATCTCGCTTCAGGAACAATCGTTCGCGAAAAATCTGCAGGAGCAGGCACGCATTCTGAACGACACAGCTTCGTCGCTTAGTCCCGAAGCAGTCGCACGAGGAGCAGAGGCCTGCGAACTTGCTCCTGCAGGAAGTATGTGCAGGCGCTTTGAATCGTACCGTGTCACGCTTGAAACAGAACAACTAAAATACGAGCGTATATCTGTCAACTATGATGGGTTTCTTTCATATAAAAATGGCGGTGTGCCGAATCCTGACCTCGCCCGCTCGCTTGCAGAAATCGAAAAAGGGCAAGGTGCAACATCGGCGGCGATCGGTAAATTTACAGCACCCTACAACAGCGCCGCAGCAGAATGGTTTTCGCCCGTAGCCGAGAGTTATAAGGAAGGTAACTGGACGGGAGTCGCGAAAGAATCGTGGCGAGCCGTACCTGCGCTGGGAAATTTTCTCGTCGGCGGCTTAATTGACGACGCAACAAATGTCGCCGAGCGTGTCCTACCAGAATCACTCGGCTTTTCGCCGGCACCCGAAAAAGCGGCTCGCTGCGGCGCTGTGGGACAGGATATCTGTAACGCTGAAGGTGCGGTCAGTGCATTCAATGTCGTGGACGCGGTAACAGGTGTCGGTGTTGTTGGATACTTCAGTACGAAAGGAGTGGTGGCGATCGGGAGCCGCATGTTGCGTTCGGGTGATGAACTCATAGAAGGTGCTGCCACTCGAGTAGACGACATCGCGCGCGTCGATGCACCTAGATTATCGGTGCAGGAACAAATTGCGCGCGCGGAATTCGCAGGACAGCCGGTATTTGACTCAGCGGGATATACGGGCCGCGCAGTTGTGGACGAAGTGCCGACCGCAAACGCGGTCGAAGCGCCACGCGTGACACCGGAACCGCCTGCGAGTGCAGCGCCACCGATAAATCCCGACGATATGTATTTAGTGTACGTACAACGACAACCTTTTGGTGGCAGGGTACCCGTACTTGGCGATGACCTGCCGCGGCCCGTGTTTGAGGCTCCAAGCGGTGGCCGACTCACGCCTGAAACCCCGACTTTCGCGGGTTCAGGAGATGATTTGATAGGATCACCGCGACCCGCGTTGGCGATAGATACTCCGCCAATTGCGCGCGCTGAGCCGGCACCAGTTGCACAAATAACACCAGATTCTGTTGGTGGCACTGTAAACGCAACACTCGATACGCGCGTACCGATTCAGTCCTCAGTTCTTCCTAGCGAGAATCTTGTGACACCGCGACTCACCGTCGTGGATGAGGCAATGGGTAAAGGTACTTGGGTAGACGGAGTTTTGGACCGTGCGCAACCAGTAAGAGCCTCAGCAGCTCCTGAGGTGCGCTCCTCCGTAGAAGCACCTGTCCAGACGCTGACAGAAAGAAACGATGTCTGGGATCTATTGGCCGTTCTGCGAGACGAAAGTAGAGCTGGCACGCCGGTTCAGCCCGATTTCCTGCGCGATGTGGCCAAAGAAATAGGAGAAGCGACAGAAACCGAAATACGATATTTCACTCCCAATATGCGGGTTCCAAGTGATGTAAATCCGCTCGGCCATATTCAGGTTAGTCGCGTAAATGGACGCGATGCGATCTATATTCCGCAAACGGCTGTTGAAGATCCGCTGACATACGTACAGGGACTTGCTCGAGAAATCGGCGTGGCGAAGTTTGATATGCCACCATCAATCGCGCAACTGGATGAGGTGAGCCAAATCCGCATGATGCGTGTACGCGTTGATAATGAATTCGCGAGTTATCCTGCCGATCCAGCTGCGCCGCCACTTACGCTTTCAGAACGCGCGACTCGGTTTGGAGAAACCGGATTTCCACAACCTGCTGTTCCTCCTGATTGGGTACCAGCAAGTCAACGCATTGGGAGAATTGTAGATGATACGCCACCCGTAGTGCGCGCGGATACCACACAGTCAGTTGCGAGAGCTGAGCCGCCTCTGGCGGCAAGAGGCACAGAGCCGGCGCAACCAATCGCAATCGAACCAGTTCGACCCGGCGTTACAACTGAGCCTCCCTCGCCAGTACGTGCAGTCGAACCAGACGCACCGGTCGGCACAACACCCGAACCGATCGCTGTTCGCGTAGCAGATGTCGAACCTGTGCCAGCAGCACGAGCTCCTGATAATGCGGCACCAAATGACGCGCTTGTAGAGAGTTTGAGAGAAAGGCTCGCAACAAGACCAGTTGAGGAATGGACTCCGGTTGATCGGGCCACATTTCAGCGGGGCAGTGAGCGTTTGGAGCAGGCAGGGGTAGAAGTTCCGGCGGATATTCGAACGGCACTGATGCGTGATGGGGACTTGCGAGTTCGGCGTGGTATAGATGAATTACTAGGCAATACGGGAAACCCACGGCCTGCTAGTGCCGTCGACGGTGTTGCAACACCAGAACCAACATCGCCACCAACACGCATTGCGGTCGAGCCGGCGAATCCGATTGGCGTGAATGGGAGCGTGACGCAGGCCGAGGCTGCGGCGTTGCACCAACGGCTCTACAATAACAGCCCCGAGCTCCATGCGATCAATCGTATGCAAGACGACATCGCAGCTGGTAGAACATTCACTCCACAAGAAAACGAGCGCTTCGTGGCGAAGATCTATGATTCATTGGCGGAACGCTATGGCGGAAAGATACAGATTGTAGACAATGCGGACGATATCGTTCCGAAGAGCTTCATCACGACCGAAGGTAATAAAGTCATCTCTACGTGGGACCCAAACACGAAAACATTCCAGATACACGAGTCCGTGCTTGCTGATTCGCAGAAACTTGCGACCGAATTGAAAAAAGGTGCAAACACGATAATTCTTGATCGAGAATATGCGGGTATCGGCAGACAGCCGTACGTTGGCCCAGAACAAAGGGGTGGAGTGTTGCTCAAAGACAGTCTCGACAATAACCGCATCGCGGCACCAGTGAGACCGGAAGTGCAGGCCGCGAGCGAGAATCTGCTCGCTCGCGTACCAGGCCAAGCCGCACCGGCGGTCGCAAACGCAGCGCCGGCAGTGGGGCCATGGGGCCCGAGACCTGGCGCGGCAAATCCTACAGTCGGACCATGGGGTCCGATACCGACACCAGTACCGAATCGTGTACCAAATGTCGGACAGGTTACGCGTCCGCAGGTTACACCTCCTACAGTGACCGCTATTGGCGCAGGAACACAATCTTCTGCGTCCCGGTTTGGAACATGGGTGGGCAATAATCCGTGGAAGACATTATTTGGAATCGGTGCTCTTTGGACGGCGTACACCTTCCCTGGAGAAGTTTGGAGAGTTGGAAATCTGTTTAATGGTCCTGCAGTGACACCTCCACCACCAGCTGGAGGTGGAAATGCTCCGCCACCCGCAAGTACGAATCAGCTACCGCCGGTACTGCCGCCGCGCACGGCGGCCGAGCGCCTTGCGGAGATTGCGCGGGGCCCAGCCGGACCGTTTACGGGCGGTGTATACAATCCGAATGGCGAGATATTGGGACAGAACTACAACTGCGTCACCAGTCTCTACCCTGTGATCGTTGTGCCGCTTAGCGCAGGTTCGCGATTCCCCTCTAATTGTTACAATCCTCCTCCCTCATCCGGCGGTTTGAATTCGCTTGGCGGCTTACTTGGTATGTTGTTGCAACGAGCATTTGCGCCGCAACCACCGACGCCACAACCGATCACGCCACCGCAACCAATAATTCCACCTCCACCGATCATTCCGCCGACGCCGACCTCGACGCCAGTCGCGAAACTTATTGCAAATCCAGATACTGTGGATATCGGTGGCACATCAGTATTGTCATGGGCGAGTATCGGCACGACGGAATGCAAGCTCGCATCCGAACGCGCGACGCTGATAGAAAGGACCGCGACGCAAGGCAGTACCACTACACCCGAATTGCTCCGAACCACCGCATTTACCGTGACGTGTAAAACACCTGCCGCCCCGGTATTTGCGACGACAACGGTCCGGGTCCGCTAGTTCACGGAGCGGATTATGGTATAGTCCACGAGTATGACAATACTCTATATTGTGCTCGGCATTATCATTGTGCTCGTGCTCTGGGCTATCTGGGCGTACAACCGTTTTGTGGTGCTGACCAACCGTTCGGAAGAAGCATGGTCGGATATCGATGTACAGCTCAAGCGCAGGTACGACCTTATTCCAAATCTTATCGAGACGGTCAAGGGCTACGCCGCGCATGAAGCGGGGACATTGCAGAAAGTAACTGAAGCGCGCACGAAAGCGATGGGCGCGCAGACAGTCGCTGAACACGCGCAAGCCGAAAACATGCTCACCGGCGCACTCAAATCACTTTTTGCGGTATCGGAAGCCTACCCAGACCTCAAGGCGAATGCCAACTTCGTAGAATTGCAGAGGGAACTAAGCGATACTGAAAACAAAATCCAGGCCGCGCGCCGATTCTACAACTCGGTCGTGATTGACTTGCAAAATGCACTCGAATCATTCCCAACGAATTTCATCGGCACTATGTTTGGATTCACAACGCGCGAATTCTTCGCGCTCGATGAAGGTGAAGCTGCTGCGCGCCAGCCAGTCAAGGTGAGCTTCTAGACAGTTTCGCGGCACGCGTTAAGCTGAAGTGCCGTCTCTTTTTGCTATGGCAAGTCTTTACACCCAACAAGGTAAAAATGTCCGCAAGACGTGGTTTCTCATGGCTGCGTTTCTGATACTTATCATCGCGATAGGATACTTCGTCGCATGGTACATGAACAACCCCGCGATACTTTATATCGCGGTCGCGTTCTCGCTGTTTATGAACGTGACGGCGTTTTGGTTCTCGGATTCTATTGCACTACGCGCTACCGGCGCGCACGAGGCGGATTCGAAACAATATTTAGAGCTACACCGCATTCTGGAAAACCTCGCCATTACCGCCGGACTGCCGAAGCCACGCCTCTATGTAATAGACGATCCGGCGCCGAACGCATTCGCTGCAGGACGCGACGCCAAACACGCGGTCGTCGCGGTCACAACCGGATTATTGGAGCGGCTCGACCGCACGGAACTCGAGGGTGTGATAGCGCATGAGCTCTCGCACATCGGTAACAGAGATATATTGGTGATGACGGTCGCGGTGGTGCTTGCAGGATTTCTAGCGATACTTGCCGATATTTTCCTTCGTGTCAGTTTCTTCGGCGGGGGAAACAGAGAAAATAAAAATCCGATAGTGCTTATCGCGGGCATCGTCGCCATCGTGCTCGCACCCATCGCCGCACAGCTCATCCAGCTTGCGATTTCGCGCAAGCGCGAATTCTTGGCCGATGCGTCTGGCGCTCTTTTGACCCGGTACCCAGATGGCTTGGCTTCTGCGCTTTCAAAAATAGCTTCCTACGGCGCGCCGATGAAAAAGGCAAATCATGCGACCGCGCACCTTTTTATCTCCAATCCTTTCGGTACCCACCAAGCCGGCCGCTTCGTCGCCAAACTCTTCGCCACACATCCTCCAGTTGAAGAAAGAATTGCAGCTCTAAGTCACATGAGAATGTAGGCATCCGCCGGCCTGCACCGTAGTCAACGCGAAGCGTTGTGGTACTGGGGTTGAAGAGCGCATTGCCGCACTCACGCAGATGCGGATGTAAAAATCGGTGATACGCTGAATACAGCAACGGAGGCTGTCATGGATGATCCCAAGGTTGTATTCCGCATCGAGCCAAGGTTTGCGCGGTCCGACAGATTTTTTGGGGCACTGCCAAGGAGTCGCTCTCTCGTGGTGATTCCGAGCCACAAAAATCCTACCCCGACCAAGCCGGGGAACATTGAAAAATGGGGAATCGTGCTTCCGCTCCAGCCAAAGCTAGAGCGGAAACAGCGGCGAGAACTGCGACATCCTCGAGAAATATGTGAGCAGGGCGCACATATCATTCGTACCCTGCTCAGGGCGTGGACCGCGGAAAGAAAAGCACGTGAACAAAGGCGCGCTCGTGCGGCCACGCTTCTGGAAGGTCGACATCGTCGATTCTAAAATTGCACTTGTGCGGCCGCGCTTTGCGCGGCCGCAACGCTTTTTTGAGCTTCACTTCAGATTGTTTTAACTCACTTTCCACAGTGCTATCATATATGATAGCAGTACGATATATACTATAGATATGAAAGTGAGAGCAAAAGAGCTGTCAAAAGAGCAGAGAATCGCCACGCTGGATACGCTGTATACTGCGGCGGCCTCTGTAAAGGGCCGAGCAGATATGAAGATGTTCTTGCGCGACCTGCTTACCGAGAGCGAGCGGGTCATGCTCGGTCGTCGCATTCTTATTGCACGTTACTTACTCTCGCACAAAACGTATCGGGAAATCATTGAAGAATTGAAAGTTAGTCACACTACCATCGGCAAGGTCGAGCGGTGGCTCGAGGACCAGTTCCCTGGGTATGAAAAAGCGATTGGGGAAATGGAGAAAGAATATGAAAAGCGAAATAAGAAATATATGGACAAGAAAATGTATGCGACGAGCGCTCTCTATCGTCTAAAAAAGAAATACCCGATACACTTCCTACTTTTTCCATGGCCCAAGCCCCCCAGATGATCATCGGTACTTGCTATCATATATGATAGCAAGGAATGACGTCGAGAGATGAAGATGTGGGGTGAATGTTTTGAGTAAAAGGTGTGGTGGAATATACTGCGTAGCCGAATGGAAGGGTGCCAGAGTGGTCTAATGGACATGCTTGGAAAGCATGCGTGGGGGAAACCCCACCGGGAGTTCGAATCTCCCCCCTTCCGCAGTCAGTACTTGTTATCCGGCTATGCCAAGGGCTACACGCTGCAAGGCGCTCCTGATGTCTACTGTGGCATGCCCCTTTGGTAAGGATTTTGTGCTATAAATCTTCAAATGGGAGAAGGAATTCCTACGAATATATCCGCAGGCGAAGATTCCGTTGAAGCACAGTTCAACAAAGCATTTCAGAAAGCCCTTTCCGGGTCGCAAATTAATGAGAAAGTCGGATCCTGGCATCTGTCGAATCTCAATAACGTGAGATCGTTAGAATTGTTTTATCAAGACATGTCGGCAATCTACAGTTTTCAAATAGGAATAGAAGAGTCGAGCTTTGTCCTTTGGAACTCGCATAGAGAGGCAAAGACCGGTAAGGGAACCGAGTCCTTGCAGGACCTGGAAAGGAAGGTTGCATCAATCGCAAACACTTTGGGGAAACGCGTAAAACTTATATTTCCTAAGTTCGGTCAGAAAGATACAGCGAAGTGGTTAGAGAAAAATGGATACTCCTACCGTAGTTCGGATGACGCTTACGAAAAGGAATTTAGTTTATAACTGCGACCCAATTTTCTTGGAAAGAGTCCTTTGCTGTTGAGGCCTCAGCGGGGCGGAAGAAAGTTCGCTAGAATACCCTTATGGGGCTTGATATCCAAAGTTTGAAACGCTAAGACACCGCCCAAAGTTTCTAGTATGGGGTGGCTTTTTTCCATAGGGTATCTCAAGCTCGGTCTTTTACAGGGATTCTTGGCAATCTTTATTTGGCCCTACTATCTCGGCTGGTATTTCGGACCACTCGCGGGACTCTAATTCTTATCCCCACGTCGGAAAATTTCACTGTTTTTTGTGTCATACTTTGGGTACGAGATTAGTAGCCATAAGTGAAATCTCATGTCACTCGGCGCTCACTAAGAAAACCCCCGCAAGGGGGTTTTCCGTTATACTTACGTCATGACCGAAGGCGCACCGCATGAGTACAAGGAAAAAGCTGGTGCGTGCGCGGAATGCGGCAACAGCCCCATAAATCATCTCGAAGCATATTTCGTGCAGACATTCACGGTGTGGGCATCGGGGCCCGGCACACTGCGTTCGTACTTCGAAACCGCAAGCGTGTGGATGGAGCCGCTGTTCGAGAAATTTGAACGTGCGCTCTGTGCGATACTTGCGGTGCTCCCTATCACGCGATTCCTGCATGACCCAGCGGGCGCCAACACATACCGTTCGCAGGTCATCTGGGAAGAGGCGATACGCCGCGGCATCTCGATGGAGCAGATGTCTATCTTTGGCATCCGCACCGAACTCTATCGGGCAAAAATACGCGACCGATGGGAGTACTTTCTCAGTCTTCCGGTACCCGCACACATGAGATCGGGTGCACATATTGATGACAAATTCTTATTGAAACATGTGCTTGCGCGCGCCGGCATACCGGCACCGCGCGTAGTCTCGGTGACGCGGCTTGCCGATGCTATTGCGGCCCGTGATATGTTCGATGGGCCGGTCGCGGTGAAGCCGCGCACAGGTACGCGCGGCAGACACACGACGGTCAACGTTCACAATGACCCGGATATGGCTCGTGCATTCCGCTCGGCACAGCAATTATGCCGATATGTAGCCATTGAAGAGTACCTCGAGGGGAGCGTGTGCCGCGGTACTGTGGTAGATGGCAAACTCGTGGGTTTTTTCAAGGCTGAAGCGCCAACGGTGATCGGTGACGGCCACAGCACCGTAGCAGAATTGATCGAGCGGACGAATGCCGATAGACCCGAGCGTGTGCAGGCAATTGAACTGACCGACGAGCACACGCAATTCATCGCGCGCGCCGGATTTACGATAGATTCTATTTTGCCTACGGGCACTACGGTATCGCTCACGCACCGAACGGGCAGACTCTTCGGCGGAAGAACACGAGAACTTCTGCAAAGCGAACATCCGAAGATGCGCGCATATCTCGAGCGTGCGGCGGAAGTGCTTGGTGCGCCGGTCGTCGGATTCGATCTCATCATTCGCGACCCGGAGGCGGATCCGGATGAACAGCGATGGGGAATTATCGAAGCCAATTCGCTGCCGTACATTGATCTGCACTATTTGCCGCTCGAGGGCACGCCATCGAATGTCGCAGGAGCAGTGTGGGATCTCTGGAATATTCCGACCAGATTTTCTGCCGCACCCGCCCCCTATCCACACACAGCAATCGACCTCTGAGATACGCAGAGTATGATGACCGCATGGATGTAACTCTGTGGCCGATCGTCGTTGCGGGAGTCGCGAATGTCGCGATCGGGATGCTGTGGTATCACCCGAGCGTTTTCGGTTCCGTATGGATGCGTTTGAATTCCGTCACGCCGGAAATGGCCGAGCGAGGCAAACGCAATATGCCGTATTACGCACTCGTAGCACTTGTGGCTGGCATGCTCGCGGCATACGTCATGAATTATTTTGGTATTGCCTGGGGGGTCTACGACATCGTTGGTGCCGTCGAACTGGGGATTTGGTGCTGGGTCGGCTTTGTGGCGCCCACCATGCTCGGTCAAGTGCTCTGGGATCACAAGCCAGTGCGCGTGTACCTCATCAATGCGTCGTATTGGCTC
>Ga0209542_10014719_pt1 | contig 13260 bp, 18 predicted proteins | sample RifCSPhighO2_01_FD_184028 | JGI IMG/M metagenome (GOLD analysis project Ga0209542, IMG submission 184028) | Soil microbial communities from Rifle, Colorado - Rifle CSP2_plank highO2_0.1 (SPAdes) (version 2) | ecosystem: Environmental > Terrestrial > Deep subsurface > Rock core/Sediment ... | reverse complement strand
ATACAGCAACCGCAACAAACACTATAAGTCGTTTATTCATGGTGCGATTACGGAGTTACATTCGCCGAGAATCTAAGAATCAGCGGCTGCCCCGCGTCTTCTTCGAGATAGATTTCGCGGATAATTTTGCCCACTCCCGCCGGTCCGTGGGCCGCGGGATCGAACGTAACAATGATCTCCGCCTCGCTTCCCGGTTCCATGGTTACGTTAGCGGCAGGAATGCTTAAGCCATGCCCGGGCATGCCGAAGGGCCCCTTTGTGATTTTACCGTCCTCAAACACCGCCTCGGTGCACATGCAGGAGGTATAGATTTTCTTGATGGAGGCCGGAGCCTCGCTTGCGTTTTTAATACTGTAGCGATAGCTGACACGCCCGCCGGCCATTGAGATTTTGCCGAAGTCATAGAAAGCTTCGTCAGCCGCAATATTACCGCTACTGATCGCGTTTGCTGCCAGATCTGATTTTTCTCCGGGTTGCTGGGGTTGGGAAAACCAGATTACGGCTCCGAGCGCCCCCGCCGCCAAAACCGCGATGACCAAGAATGTTATTTTTTGTTTTATATTTTCTTTCATAGTAGCGCCTTTAAAATGTACGCATAACAAAAATCTCCCGCAACGCGAGAGACGAAAGCGCCAAGAGCGGGCCGCCGACATGCGGCCATACTCTTGCGCTCTAACCCAATGCGGGACTTAATTCGTGGAGAGCCAGCCAGCGGATAATTTTACGTTCCGGCAGATTTAGATTTTCCTCAAAAGCTTTGCGCGCTATCTGCAATGGCGGCTGGCCAGAAAAATAAAAACTAATTAACCGGCGCCGCCAAACCAAAACAAATGCCAAAAAGACAGCAAACGCGCCCGCGAGCTGAATCAGCGCGGTCGAAAAACCTTTCAAGACCGCTAGATGCAAACTCGCAAGTTCTAACGGATTCATCAACTTTAAGCAATCCGCGCCGCGCATGGCGAGCGCCAAACAGCCGCTCGCGCCATCACTGTCATGATTCATAGCCAAAAAGCTGAGAACCGAAAGCCCCAAGATGCAAAAAACTAGTAATCCCACCGAGACTGATTTCATATGCCTAGGTTTCATTATAACACTCGCCGCAAGATAAAATCAATGGAGTGTATTTGCGGCAAATTCCTTTGAATCTCAATCTTAACAAAACACTTATGATCGCCAGCAACTTGCTAATTTCGCGTCAGATCTGCCGCGCGGAGAATCATTCTTTTTAAATTGTTATAGACATTCCGCCAAATCTTTTTTTCGCTATAAATTTAACTATCACATAGAGTGTTATAAACACCGCGCTGGCAATGCCTGATAAGTTGACTAATACCCAGTAAAGTACTGCTCTATCAGACCCTATGATAAAGCTAAAAATTCCGCCGCCTCTCGATACAGGACCAAAAAAATCATTAGAAGTTAAAACAAGCATTACGAAAGATAAAGTAAAGAAAAATACAGAAACTGCACTTAGCACCCGCAGCGCGGAGAGTAAATATTTCATGATAATTGGAAGGGCTGGACCCTAACGGGGTTTACCGTCAAAATATGCCGTCCAAAAAAGATTTAAGTTCTAATCCATAAGGTTATGGTTAACCGAAGAAGCGGCGGTAACTGGCGAAGCTCGAACAAATTGGCAAGTTACTGCACCAATTCTCGAACCCCCAGACTCTGCCCGCGCGGACAGCGGCAAAAAAGAAGAGTACTAAAGCATAGATTATATGCTCATCCACTATATATGAATGCTCGCCCACAACCGGAAACTGTAGGATGGGAAAGTAGTAAAGCATCATCAGCGCCGCGCCCAGCACCGAACTGAACCGCACAAATACTCCCAAAATTAAGGAAACCCCGAGGAGCGTCAGTCCCCACTCGTTGACCAAATTGGTAAGAGGTAAAATATCGGGCTGCAAAAACCAATTAAAGAATTCGGGAAAGGTCTTGGCGCCCTTCAGGTACCCCGCCGCCGACCAATCAGGATCGAGAATCTTGGTGATGCCGGCATAAAACATCAGCCAGCCCATAGAGACTCGAAGAACGAATAACGTGAATTTTGAACTTGCAGACATATTGATTTAGGTAATTACAAAATGATTTTTAAAAATTAATGCTCCCAAAAAATTTCTATGCTGTTAATAAACTCAAAAGGCTTCGTACAGGAAAAAACCGGTGATGGCAGCCACGACAACCCACGAGATCCAAAAAAGCGCGACTAGGCTTTTTCTCGCCTGTTCCTGCGAGCCTGCGGAGGGAACGGCAAAAATAATAATGGAAGTACCGATATAAATCGCCGCCGCCAGAACGCTCTTCCCTATCCAGTGATGCGTGAAGGTATCAGCGAGCCATGTTTTCAAGGGCGGCACAAGCTCCGCCGCGATCGTCACCGCTGCTACAAAAACCGCGGTAAGAACCGCACCGATGGCGAATGACTTTACTGCTTTTTGCCTATGCTCCATAAAGATTATTTCGGTATTACCGCGCCCGAGATAACCGTGCCGGACAAAGTAATCGCAACCCCAATGATGATGATTGTCCAAGACAAAAATAGCGCCGCGCGCTTAAGACCCGGCGCTGTTTCTAATGAATCTCCCAAAAGCCATAAGACCAGCCAAACCGTAGCCGCCAGAAACGGCAGGACTAAAAACACATGCTCTTTCGCCTCCATCACGAAATTATGCGCCCAGGGATATGCTCCGGCTTTAATTACCGGCTTTACCGCCTTGCCGTAATAGGTGACGTAATAGTAGCCGCCCGTAACCCAAGACGCGACAAACGCAATAAAACCAAGAAAGGCGCTCCACTTTATTAACCCAATGCGCAATGGGTTTCGCATGAGACTGACTGTCACCATGACGAAAAGAGTTATTCCCAAAAGCCCCAGCGCCACATGCCCGATGAGAAGTTGCGCCAACGTGGATGTCATAGTTGATTGGCTCCAAGTTTTTTGATAACTTGCCGGCCGACGATGTTGGCAAATATGATGCCCGCCGCGACTAGCGCGATATAAATCCCCATGATAGTTCCGTATGACCAGTCAAGCCCCCGCCAGGCGCCCAAAATTAGCGCCGAATACCATGAAATTATAGAGATGGCGCCGGTGGTAAAAGCGATGGTGGCTCTCTTGGCAAAATCGGAGTTAAATAGCGGCCTGCCAACGAACGACCCAAGTAAGGGAAAAACTTTGGCATGCATAATGAGTCCGTTGAAAAAGATCACAAGCACTATGGTGAGTTTTGCGAAAAGCTTCGGGTTATAAATCAGACCCAGCTCCGGACTTTGGATGCGATAAAGCAGGAAAAAGCCAAACCCGGAAAAAACCAGTATGCCAAACCCCGCCCAGATTGCCGTGGAGATGGTTTTTAAGAGGTCTAGCTCGCTCCGATCAACTTTGCCGTCTCGTACGCTCCGGAAAAATGAAAGGTCGCTAATCGTAGCGCCCCCCGCACCGAGCGCGGTGCCAATAATATGCATCACGATAAGAAAGGTATACCAGCCCATCATCCAAAGACTCAAGCGCTTTTATTATATACCCCGGGGCTCGCTAGGTTATCCACCGGGCCCGGCGGCTTCTGTCGCATCTTGACTAAAAACAAACTGGAAACGAATATCGCTGTCGTCGAAGCCGCGGAAGTCAGACAGTAAACGCAAAGCGCCTTGATCACTGCGACTTGCAGATATGTGAACCAGATTGACACCAAAAACCCCAAACTGCTAAGCGCGGCTATAGCGGCCAAGAAGCGCGCATCCGACTTCTCGCGGAATAGTACCCCGAGAACAAAAAGTAGAAAGTAATAGATCGCCCCAATCAAGGCAATGGAAACTCCGGCGATCTCGGCGTATTGACTCGTGGTAACTTGGGCGCAGCCGGCCAGAATCGCGCACTCAACTGCCGAGCCGCTGTAGTATTTGGCGGCAAGATAACTCGCGTCGGCAAATCCGACGACGCTGGCGGCCAAAATAATGTATAAGAGCAGTTTACTGGTTTGCATTTTTTGCAGTGCTTATAAGTTTTTCAAATTCATCCAAACTTCGCGGGTTCTGAATTCTTTTGCCGTTCAAAAAGAAAGAGGGCGTGCTGTTTATCCCGGCATCTACACCGCCACGAAAATCGCCATCAACTTTCGCGGATACCGCCTCCGAATCCATGTCGGCCTGGAATTTTGCGAGATCCAACCCCAAATCTTTGGCGTATCCGATGAAAGTTTCGCGGGCGGCAGGCAGCGACGACCAAGCGGACTGGTTGTCGAAAATGAGGTTGTGCATCTCCCAGAACTTACCCTGGAGTGCTGCGGCCTCGGCGGCTTGGGCTGCGGGCTTGGCGTGCTTATGGATTTGCGTCAGCGGAAAGTGGCGATAGACGAATAGCATCTCGGTCTCGTGCCTTGCCGCAAGCTCCTTTAAGATCGGATAAAAAGAACCGCAGGCGGGACACTGAAAATCGCTGTACTCAATTAGTACCGTAGAAGCGGTAGAACTGCTCTTAACGTGATCAGAAGCGTTTACCGACATACCCGCCGCAAGGTCGCCGGTCGGGCGCTTGGTTTTTGACCCGAGATAGACCACGCCGACACCTAGAACCAGCACCAGCAAAATTATAGAGATAGAAAATTTACTCATAGACTTAAAAGTTGCAAATTAACTGCCCGACTCCGTTACGTTTGTATAAACCCAACAAACTATTAGTGACAAAAGCGGGTAATTTATACAGTTTCCGCCCGGCGCACCGCCGGAATGCGATGGGCACAATTTTCCTTTAGGCAAATCAGCAGGCAACTATCGGCGCCCTTGAAAACATTGATCGCGTGGCAGCGGTTGCACTTAACTTCCAGCTCACTATCAATCAAAGTAGCCTTCAAGAGTAACTTATCGCACTGTCTGCATCGATAATCCGAAAGCGGCGTCATAGCCACGCCCATCCTAAATTAAAAAACCTCGGGCGTAAACCCCGTTAGAGATAAGATGCCCCCAGGCATCTGCCGCTCCTCGGGGGCGGATCTCTAACGGGGCAAAAACGCGCCCGGGCTCATTGGGCTACTGCAACAGTTCCGCATAGGCGCTGATTAAAGACGGCATCACAAATACCATCACGATAAGCGGGAGAATAATTACAAGAATCGAAATTACCAGCGTCCAGGTAAAAGCTCGGCGCGTTTTTTCCGTCGAGCGATAGATTTTTTCCAGCAGCTCTTTTTGGTCGGTCAGCTGCTTTTGTATATCGTCCATGAGTTAAATGCGTTGCCACAGACACTGGCGCGCGCCGACAATTCGAGTCAGCCGGACCTTCTCGCCAAAATGCGGTTTATTTCACCCACGATCTCATCAAGACTGACTTGGGCTTTTATAAGGTATGTCTCTGCGCCGAGGCCAAGTCCTAATTTTATTTCTTCCGGCTGGCCCAGATTTGATAGTATAAGCACGGGAATTTTAGCGAGTTCCTGATCGGCTTTTATCTGCCGCAGGGCCTCGTAACCGTCCATGCCCGGCAAAATGATATCGAGCACAATCAGGCCGCAGGTACCCGCGCGCACTTTCGCCAATCCCTTTTCTGCGTCAGGGGCGACATCAAAATCCAGCCCAACCTTTTTAAATTTATCCGCCAAAAGCTGGGCGAGAAACTCATCGTCTTCGATTAAAAGTATCTTCTTGTTATCTTCACCCATAAACAAAGAGACAAAACAACTCTGCCGATCTTGCCCCCAGTATAGCTAAAACGCCTAGAATAGACAATGCCCGCCAAGAAAAGAGCAGCGGGATTCAAGCCTTTTGACCAAAATAGAGCCGCAAGGGGGTGTGTACAAGTTGTTTGAAGTATGTCTTGCAATGCCTCATACTAATTAATAGAAAAGTCGTGTTATATAAATAAGAAATAGATAAAATCTAAATGACATTTACAAAATTTCTGCCGATTCCAATTATTATTGGGATTCTGGCCGCGTTCTCTCTATTCGTAGCGACCTGGTTAAGTATCCCGGTTTGGATGATATTTATAAGTTGGGCGCTTTATTTCATAGCCGGCGCCAAACCATCGCGGCTTCCTAAAGAAATCATTGGGCTTACTGGAGGTGTCGCTTTCGGGTACATCACTCTTTGGGCCATGCCTTCTTACATCAACGTCTTTGGAGCAACTTTTGGACTGCCGGCAACAGTCTTCTCCGTATGCTTCATTATAGTGCTGCTCGAACTCACTGATTGGTTTGAACTGGCTCCCGCTTACTTCTTCTCCTTTGCTGGGTACTTCGCATTCGTCTTCGGAAGCGGCGGAGGCCCGGGAACCACTCCGCTAAACTCGCTATGGCCTGTCTGGCTAGCCTCCATAGTAGGGCTCGCCTTCGGCTATGTGAGCGCCTATCTGCGAACAGCCATCCTGGAAAAGGAGGGGGTCTTCGGCTCCGCCCAGCAAACAGTCTTTGACAAGGAAGCAAGAACCTAAGACATCTTATCTGCCTTAGCCTAAAACTAAAAAATCTCTCCGCAGGAAGCGGAGAGATTTTTTAGTTTGCTGCACTTATGGTGAAGTCTTGGGATTTGCGGCAGGGAGATAAATATAAAATTCCGACCCCGCGTCTTTCTTTGATTCGAAGGTTATACGGCCGTTATGCCTTTCGATTATCTTCTTGACAAGATAGAGGCCCAGCCCCGATCCTTCCGTTTGATACAGCTGTGCGTTTTTGGCGCGAAAGAATTTGGAAAATACGAATTTTTGGTCTTCTTCCAGGATGCCGATGCCGGAGTCCTTAACCGAAAGTATGACATTTTGATCTGCCGCGCTTAAAGAGACCCGAACAGCCCCCTTCGGCAATGAATAACGTATGGCATTGTCGAGAATGTTGCGGATGGCCATGGAAATAATCATTGGGTCGACGTTCACCGGCGGCAACGATTGTTCGGGTACTATCAGAGACACAGATAGATCATGCTCTTTGATCGGAATTGACATATCGGCGATGATCCTCTTCACGAGCGGCGCTAGGTCACATTTCTCGAAGTTATACGTCAGCCCCTCTTCCTCGGCTCGGGATATCGTAAGAAGTTCGTCCAAAAGTTTATTCAGATTGCTGACAACGTCGGAAGTCTTCCTGACCAGATCTTGCTGTTGCGGGTTCAAAACACCCTCCTCGCCGCTTCCCAATAGATTCAGCGCCCACCGGAGCCCCGCCAGCGGCGTGCGAAGCTGGTGCGAGGCGGTAGAAATAAATTTTGACTTCAGCGTGTCTATCTCCTTTTCCCGCGTGATATCGCGGAGGATCCTCATGGATCCCGTCTTTAAATAGCCGGGACCTCGCACAGGTACTAAGGTGACCTCCAATATCACGCGCTCCGACCCCTCGGTCGCATACTCCCCTTTTTCGTAATCGCCCAGGGCAATTCGACCGATCTGGTAAATGTTTTTCAAGAAAACATTTCTTTGAGAAATTTCCTGCGTTACGATTTGTCCGATAAGGTCTGCCGACCGAACCAAGAGCAGCTCCTCGGCTTTGGGATTCAAAAGAAGAATCTTGCCGTCGTTGTCATATAAGATTATGCCTTCATTCAAACTGTTAATCATGTTGGCCGTTTTTTGTTTCTCCGAAACAAGCGATTCAAAAAAGTTAATATTGAGAAGCGAAACCCCCAGAAACCGGGCCGCCATGTCTAAAATCGCGATCTCCTCTCTGAAAAACACATGTGGCTCTTGGTAGAGCGCGGTCATAACCCCTAGGGCTTCATCCTGCGCTACAAGAGGCACCGCGATCATGGCGGATCGCCCTTCTATGGAGAGCATAATTCGCGAGGGCTTTACTAATCGCTCATCCACAAAAACTTTCGATGAAGTCTTTATTTCTTTGTCTTGGAACGCGAGCCCCGATAAAGTTCCCGGGCCCGGCTGTTGCAGGTGGGCTTTCAAATAATCGTTCAGCGGCTTTGAGACCCCCAACGAGGTGGAAAGCTTCAGGATGCCGCTTGATTCTTCTCTTTGGAAGATCACCAATCCCTTGATGTGGAATCGCCTTTCGAGATATTCATTAAAAACTTTCAGGGGTTCGTCAATGGATTTATGGGCGCTCAAGCTCAACGATTGAGTGATTTTTTGGAGCTCGGAAAGCCGCTCGACCTGATCGAGCAGGCTTTTCCCGGAACGCAGGATGGTGTCATAATTCTTGATGTTTTCAATCGTGACGGCGACCTGATCGGCGGTAATTTCTATAAACTGCAATTCACCTGGCAGAAACGAGGTTTTTTGTTTTTTGTAAAACACCTCGAACGCCCCCACGATATTTTTGCCAATGAACATAGGAGCCGCAACGGATGCATTGAACCCTTCGTCTCGATCGATTAACCTCCACCGCGGTATATTAAGGGAGCTTTTCTTGTCAGAAGCAAGATAGCGCGTCTTTCTTTCCACCATGACCCTACCCACAACTCCCTGGCCAATTTTCACCCGATCGGTTTTATTAAAGTAACGAATATAGAGACCATCGAGTCCGGCCGACGCCTCGATCTTCATAAACTGGGTTTTTTCCTCAACCGTCCATATAGCCACGGCGCTGGCACCTAACTCCTTCAGCAATTCTTTCAACAGGGACCGCAAAACCTCCTCGATGTCTCGGGAGGCAAGATTAAAAGACCGGGATAAATTGTTTACCAGCCGCAGCCAATGCGATGCCGCTTGAATCTCTTTATGACGAACCATTGTTTTCTATTATAGTTCGTTTTTGTTATTATAAGAAGTGTGATATTGAAAATGACCCATGAAAGAAACCATTAGACTCGGCTTTATCTCGGGACTCTCGGGAGTGTACGGTTGGTCGGCGCAAGACCAGCTGCGCGGGATAACATTAGCCGTAGAAGCAATCAATTCCGGAGCGGGAATTTCAGGAAAGAAATTATCAATCATCTCGCGAGACGACACCAGCGACCCCAAAAAAGCGGCCGCAGGGACGCGGGATCTTATTGAGAAGGAAAAAATCGATTTTATGGTGGGGGGATTGTCCGCCGGAACCCAGCTCTTTATCAACGAAGAAATGAAAAAAGCGGGACTGCTTTTCATAAGCATCGGCCAATCAAACGAGATCACTACGGCTAAACATCTCGGGCCCTACACCTTCCATGAAGCGCTCACCCCCTACATGACGGTCTGGGGAATGGGCAAATGGGTTTTTGAGAACCTGGGAAAGAAAATATTCATTGTAATGTCCGATTACGAATGGGGATGGCATATTTTAAGCGCTTATGAAGTTCTAGCCAAAGAGGCCGGCGCCCAAATAGTCGGCGTGGCTAAAATTCCGTTCCCGGCTAAGGCCTCAAATGATTTTTCCAAGCACTTCCCGGCTATTTTGAAAGCCAAACCCGAGGTGTTGATCGCAGCGAATTTCGGCGCGGATCAGCTCAAGTTTATTGAGGATGTGAACACAGCCGGACTGCAAAGAAAGATGAGTATCGTAAATACCCTCTCCGAGCTTCCCGTAATGGAGCGGATATCCCCCGAAAAAGCCACCGGGCTTTATTGGGGAGGGCACTTCTATTGGGGGCTGAAAGACATGCTTCCGGAAGCAAACAATTTTGTTTCGCTTTACACCAAGCGATTCAACGGCGTCCCCTCGGGATACGCGGCTTACGGATACAGTGGAGCCATGGAGCTTCTGCTGGCAGCTCAAAAAGTTAACCGCTATCCTATTAATCCTAAAGCCATCGCCGAGGAACTCGAGGGAAACGCCTATGCTCACTGCAAGGACAAGCAATGGTGGCGGCCTTGTGATCACCAATCAATGCAGGATTATTACATTCTGAAGTTAAAAGGCGCCGAGGATAGGGCGCATCCCCATGACATATCCGAGATTATCGGCGTAACCCCATGGGATCTCGATATGGAAAGATCCTGCCAAAAAACCGGCAACGGCGCGTATCTTTGGGGACATACCAAGTAACCAAGTACGCGGCGGCAAGGATCTCGATTGAGCTCGGTCGAAGTCCCGCCGCGCTTTGTAGTCAAAGTGTAAAAGCAAACCAATATGGCCATAAATCACACTCTCATAAAATCTGCCACCTTGCTTGCGCTCTTGGCGGCGGTCATTTCGGGAACGAATAACTTCGTTACAAAAATCGCCGTAACGGCGGTGGGCGACCCGATTTTTTTCACCACGCTGAAAAACGCAATTGTCGCCTTGGGGCTTATCGGAGTAATAATCGCTTGGCGCAAATGGCCCGAAATAGCTGCGCTTTCCCGCGAACAATGGATAAAACTCTTCGCCATCGGCATTATCGGCGGGGCGGCGCCTTTCGCGCTTTTTTTCACGGGGCTCACTAAAACCAGCGCATTGAACGCGGGGCTGATCCACAAAACCTTGTTTATATGGGTGATGATTTTTGCCATCCCGATTCTAAAAGAGCGCGTTACCAGGCTTCAATGGCTGGGGATGGGAGCGATTTTTGCCGCCAACCTTTTTGTCGGAGGATTCACCGGATTTAAATACAATGCCGGAGAACTGATGATCCTTGCCGCCACTATGCTTTGGGCAATCGAAAACATTATCGCCAAAACCGCGCTAAAAGACATCGGAAGCGCCACCCTGGCCTCCGCTCGCATGATTATCGGTTCAGTGATCCTATCGGGCTTGGTTTTGTGGCAGGGAAACGGAGGGTTGATTATGAATCTGAATGCCGCGCAATGGGGATGGACACTTTTAACAAGCCTTTTCCTCGGCGGCTACGTGCTTGCTTGGTACGCGGCTCTAAAATACGCTCCGGCGACATACGTCGCCGCGCTTCTTGTCCCGGCCACGCTTGTAACAAACATACTTAGCGCGATTTTTGTAACGCATACCGTGACTCTCGCGGGAGCGGCAAGCTCGGCGCTATTTATCTTGGGCACTGTGCTTGTAATCGCGGCGGCCGCCTTTGCCGCAAGAACCGCTCCCTCGAGCGAACTTCGGCCTAAAACCTCGGCATAGATACCTTCATGGACGGGGTTCTCCGCTGCAGCAGATACGCCTTCGGCCCCAACCGTCTGCACTACTGCGGGCCTGACGCTAATCATGAGATTGCCGCCTATATCGAAAATGGCGCGACCGATCCGGGCCTCGAGTCGCTTCTTCGAGCATTCAACACGATGTATCCGTACCTAAAGCACATCGCCGCGGCCAACAACATTCGGGACCCTTTCGATGAGCGCGTCGTCGAAGCGTACTGGATCGGAAATAATTTGCTTGAAACGGTTGAGAAAAAGGATTTATACCGCCACCTCCTCGAAGACCACCAGCTAAAAAAACGTCTGGGACAAAAATCTTTCGATCTCATCGCGGACAAAATCGGCCGGGGTGCCGTGCCGCACCACTCATTTCACGTTTTGGATGTCTGGAAGCGCACCGGGCATCTTGAGAGAGCCCATACGCTTGAAAGCATGGATTCGTGCAGAATCGCATGGGGAAAAGTAATGGCCGTCGACGGGCCGAAGATAAAAATTGAAACCGCGCCTCTGGTTTATATCGAAAGCAAACTCTTGCTTGGAAAAGCGGTTGAGAGAACCATTTCGCGCAACCTTGAAGCCGTAAGCGATATTGAACAATTAAAAACGGGCGACGTTGTAACGTACCACTGGGGAGTTGCCTGCGAAGTGATAACGCCGCGCCAAGCCGCGGCCCTCAAACGCTACACCCTGCGTCACATCGCGCTCGCCAATCAGACTCTATAGATATCTTGATAGACCTTTTGTTATGACTATCTATGTCTTCGGCAATCCCGATATCCCCGAGGACTCTCTGCCGCTTCGGATTCTGCCGCGGCTGCGTCTGGCGTTCCCCGCTATCTCTTTTGAAATAAAAGATGCGAACGAAGAATGGGACGTTCCTGAAAATCTCACAATTATAGACACCACTGTAGGCATTGACAGTATTCGTGTTTTTCCCGATCTTGAATCATTCTCCGGCGCGCCGCGAGTTTCACTGCATGACTTTGATGCTTTAACCCAGCTCCGTTACCTACAAAAACTCGGCAAACTAAAAAAAATAACCATTATCGGCGTCCCGCCGACGATGGCAGAAAATGAAGCTTTAGACGCGGTTTCCAAGACGCTTTGTGAACTTCCTAGTACCGTTATAAGTCAAAGATGACGCCCCCTGATTACCAAAATCATTCTAACGGGGTGAATCGTCCGTCCTCTCCGCCAGCTGGCGGATCGAAATTCTGCGATTTCGCTACGAAACAGAGTTTTTAGATGACCTTTATAAAACATTACACCTTAGCGTTCGAAAAACCGCCACTATGATACTCTAGAGTATCATAGTGAAGTCTTATATTCAAACCATGCTGGGTTGTTTAATTTTCACTATGATACTCTAGAGTATGGAAGTATGGCAGTAAACCCCGCAAGAACAGGCGCTTCGCCCCGTTAGAGATATGGCGCAAAAAGATCTTGGCGGTATGAGTGTAAAATGTGAGTGTTTTCTTAAACGGTTTCGGTGTCATATAAATCTCTAACGGGGCGAGCGATCTAGAGACGACCGCCGACAGGAGTCGGCGGGGGTTCTTGCGGTGTAAAGCACTTTTCGTAACGAGAAAGTGCCGGAATTAATTTATAACGACACTAGAGCCAGCTGACTTTAAGAAAATGCGTGGCACAGCTCATGCATGGGTCATATGCCCGAATGAGCTTTTCAATTTCAAAACCCATTTTTTCTTTGGGTGTTACGGGGATCAATTCTTCCACCAGCCTGGCAATATCTTCCTCGATATTGGCCTGATTCTGGCCGGTGGGAACAATTACCTCGCCTTCCTGCACGATTCCGTCATCTCCCATCGCCACCTTGTGGTAAAGCGTTCCGCGCGGCGCCTCTACGACTCCTACGCCCACAGCCTCCCGCGGCGCCGTTTTTACCACCGGTTCGGGTATGATCTCGCGGGTTGATAGAACTTCAATCGCCTCATCAACCGAATGCAGGATCTCAACCGCCTGCGCAATGTTATTAAAATAAATATCCGTCGAAGGGAATTTATCGAGCGTGGACGGAACCGATGCTTTCGTTTCGTGATGGAGCAGGTCTTTAGCCAGATTCATACGCGCGAGCGACCCTACCATATAGGCCTCGCCTTTATGGCGATAAGCCGAGGCCTGCGAATAAGGCAGGACGACGCGCTCCAGATGCTCGCGGAACTTTTCTTCGGGGATTATCTCGCCAAGGCTCGTTCGAATGGAGCCTGTAAGGTAACCATAGTGATTTTCCGGCACCAGCGCCATGAAATTGGTTTTGCGGTCGAAGTGAAACGGCGAGGCCTCGAAAACTTTAA
>Ga0209542_10014718_pt1 | contig 13264 bp, 25 predicted proteins | sample RifCSPhighO2_01_FD_184028 | JGI IMG/M metagenome (GOLD analysis project Ga0209542, IMG submission 184028) | Soil microbial communities from Rifle, Colorado - Rifle CSP2_plank highO2_0.1 (SPAdes) (version 2) | ecosystem: Environmental > Terrestrial > Deep subsurface > Rock core/Sediment ... | reverse complement strand
GTTTTGGACCCTATACATGAAGACTGCGAGACGATAATTAGGGCGGACCCCGAAGATCCCGACAGACTTCAAATTTTAGCTCCCAACGGAAGAGAAGGCCCGATGTGGTATGAGATTGACGTTGAGTGTGCGGCGAATAACAGGCTTAGGTGGCTGGCAAGAAGTCACGAATCCCAAATACCAGGATAATTTGACTCCGCCTGTAGAATGGTAGAGTAAACCCCAATATTTACCGATAGTAGAGTTAGTATCTTATGATGCAAGTTAAGATCGATGCCAAAAAAAGAAGCGAGGCCCTTAAGAAAGGTTCGTTTTTCAGCTTTATCCCCAAACGTTTAATAATTTCCCAAAGACCAGAGCTTAAAAATTTTCCCCTTAATGTTCTTTTCGCAAGTTTCAAAATGGAGAAGGGGACTAATCTCATGGGAAGCGTTTTATACGAGCCTGATTTATCAACTTTCAAAAAAGACGGGGAGATATTTTCCTTGACATATCGTAATTCGCTTGGGGGCAATAGCCAAGTTATCATAAGTTACGATACTTTGAGAAAAAGGTGGAGCGGAGAGAAGTTTGTAAACAATAAACCCTTTAGCGTAACGGACGGCAAAGATTGGAAAGGATTTTTTATTCACTTAACAATGTTGGGACTTGCAAACGGAGAAATGTGTGAATTTAAAAATATCGAAGAAAATAAGGACAAGCAAATTTGACTCAGCCTGTAAAATGGCAGAGTAAACCCCATAAATTCTAGATGAGACGGATGATCAGTAAATTTGTTATAATTGGTCATGGTTAAAGAATATCTCGATGAAATTAAAGACAAGGCTGTACCAATCTTAAAAGAAGCGGGGGTAACTCGTTCTGCAATCTTTGGTTCATATGTACGTGGAGAAAATACAAAAGTTAGTGACATTGATCTTCTAGTCGAGGTGCCTAAGGGTACGGGATTGTTTGCATATGTTTCCTTAAAGCGTAAACTGGAAAACTCACTTAATAAAAAGGTAGATCTTGTCACTTATAAATCTATTGACCCAAAAGTTCGCGATAAAATCCTTAGAGAACAAGTGCCAATACTGTAAGATAATTGTATGTCGAAAGAGCCTGCTATCTATTTGCAGCACATATTGGAGAGTATCGAATTAATAGAAAAGCGTGTAGAGAATATATCCCACAACGAGTTTGTCAAAAATGTAGATTTGCAGGATATGGTGGTTAGAAGGTTAGAAATTATTGGTGAGGCGGTCAGAAAACTTCCAAAAGAATTTCGAGAAAGGTACACCGAGATTGATTGGCAAGATCCAGCCGAGATGAGAAGTGCACTTATACATGGTTATTTTGATGTAGATATGGATATTGTTTGGGATACCATAAAAAAGGATTTACCCTTATTTAAAAATAAGGTTAAGAAGATCATTGGGTATTAGAAAAATACATTCCACCCCTTCGACTTCGCTCAGGAAATTTATTCTTCTACTCTTGGCTTGGGGTTGGTAGTTCCGGAGAAGCACCTTTTGGTTTCTTGAAGATTATGTGACCTGTCCCACGAAAGCCTGAAGACGTTACTATCTCCCAATTATCTTCTGCCAAGATGTTAAGTGCGTCTGCAAGCCCGAATCCAAATCTGTTCTCTTTCCATCTTTCTAAAAACTTTCCTTGATAGTAGTCTCCAAGGGGATCATGTTTTACTTTCCCACCAGACTGTTCTTGTTTTATTATTTTTTCAAATTCTTTGGGCCCCCAACTAAAGCTCCTGAAATTTACACCGTAATATTCGATATCTGTAAACTGAGTGTTGTAATGCAACACACAATATTCCCAACCACCACTTTCGGGTGTGGGGGATGAATCTCCGCGAGGGCGTTCACTAACCATGTGGCGTAAATTTTAATCTTTACCCCCTATAATGTCAATTTTTTTAAATTTGTAATTGTTGCCTGATTTAGCCCCATTTCACACATTTCTTATTATTCAGTATAATTTTGGTTATGAGAATAAATGTGTCAGTTAAAGCCGGAAAGCAGGAAAGTAGAGTTATCAAAAAAGACTTTGGAGAATATGAAGTATGGGTAAAAGCAAGACCCGTTAAAGGAGCAGCAAATAAAGAAATAATTGAAGTACTTGCAAATTATTTCAGTGTAAAGCCATATAATTTAAGAATAGCAAAAGGTCTAACTTCTCCTCTGAAAGTAATAGAGTTAACAAAATAACCCCTCAAATTTGACTCGGTATTTTAAGATTTAAGAGTTGACGAAATTTCTTTCACAGAGTTAAATTAGGTTTATGAACGAAGTAAGAGGTTTATTCCGTAAAATAATAAATGGTCAAAGTGCTATGAAACAGGAGTTATTGACCAGGATTGATAGAATAGATAAAAAACTCGTAGGTAGAATAGACGGACTTGAAAAAGAAATGAAAGATGGATTTAAGAAAGTGGATAGCCGTTTGGACAAAATTGGCAAATCGGTTGCCTTTCTTGAAGATGACACGCCTGCTCGCGAAGAACATGATAAGTTGGAAAAACGTGTTACCAAGGTTGAGAAAAACTCCAAACCCAAGCTTCGATATAACACATTCCCCCCAGCATTTAACCCCATAATTTCCCCAAGATTATTGACAAAGTAAGTAAGTTAGGAAAATAATTAAATATCTGCCCTATGGCAAGCGTTGAAGCGCTAAGAGAGTTGCAAACGGATTGTTGGAAGCAAAACTTCTTAAGTGAGGTCAGAGATGCTGAGAGGTATATAGTTTTGGACCCTATACATGAAGACTGCGAGACGATAATTAGGGCGGACCCCGAAGATCCCGACAGACTTCAAATTTTAGCTCCCAACGGAAGAGAAGGCCCGATGTGGTATGAGATTGACGTTGAGAGTGCGGCGAATAACAGGCTTAGGTGGCTGGCAAGAAGTCACGAATCCCAAATACCAGGATAATTTGACTCCGCCGGTTGAAAGACTGAGTAAGCCCACCGCCTAGGGGTAGGCGAGGTTGTAATATTTGCCCAATCCATGGTATAGTTGTATATTGACAATGTACAATTGTAATGTATAATCAGAGTTAACATGAATGTAATTAACTCAACGGTTCTTAGAAATAACTTATCGGATTCCTTAAAAGAGGTTGAAAAAAAGAAGAAATTTTTATTGGTGGCGAAAAGAGGTAAAATTACCTCTGCGCTGGTAAATCTAGAGTTATTTGAGGATTTACTTGAGCTCGCCGATAGCAAGTACGTTAGTAGTATTAAGAAAGCTCGAGAAGAGTATAAAAAGAGAGACATTTTTACTCATGAGGATGTCTTCGGGGAGGTTTAATGGCCTACCGCCTCGTTTACACAAAATCAACCCTTCGTGACATTAAAAAGCTTGATAGAGTTGTTAGGAAAAAGCTGAAGAATAAAATTGAAATCTATTCCAAATTTCCAATGAAACACGCAAGGTCTCTCATAGACGCAAGAATTGGTAGCTACAGATGGCGAGTGGGAAATTACAGAATAGTTTTTGATATTGAAGAAAAAGATATTGTAATTTTGCGAATCAGGCACAGAAGAGAGGTATACAAATAATAATCTCCCCGTAAGATACGAGTATAATTATCAAAATGGAGAGGGAAAAGAAGTTTCATCTTAAATCTGAAGAGATTATATTGGCCGCGAGCTCTGGTGTTCTGGTGGGTGCCGGAATTGCTCTTCCAAATGCGGAAACTTTACTTCTTGCCTCAGGAATAGTCGCGTCTTATGGAGCCGGTGTAGTAATTGCACGCGATTTGCTGGAGAGAATTCCGGATATTAAGACCGACGAGATAATTTGACTCCGCCTGTAGAATGGCAGAGTAAACCCTCTTTCGTCAAGACTTCAAAAGGGCAAGCCCCATAATTTCTCGGGGATTTCTCAACCTTCTAATTATAGTTTGCAGTCACAAATATTATTAACTAAAATAGACTAAATAATGACAAATAATAAACTACCACGGATTAAAGTCCGTGGTATTCCGAATACGGAAAAGTTTGTTTCTCGCTTTCATCCACGCGATAAATCGCGTGGTAATATCGCTCGAAATAAAGACAAGGAAATTAAATTACGTCAGCATTTGATTGAAGCCTTGGAAGTTAAAATGATGTCAAATAGGTCGTTTTCTGTAAGGTTAGCAGATTCGCTAGTTTCTAATTTCGGTACAGCTAAGTTTTTCTATGTGGCTTTTTTCATAACTGTTGTCTGGATAATATTTAACCTTGGTTGGTTTCCCGGAATAAAAGCATTTGATCCCTATCCTTTCATTCTTCTGACTATGGTTGCATCAGTTGGTGCAATATTTATGACTGTAATTATTCTGGTGAGTCAGAACCGTCAAGCCCATATAAATACTTTAAGAAGTGAACTTCTATTACAAATGATGCTTATTTCTGAAAGAGAGCTAACAAAGGCTCTGCATTTATTGGCTAGTCAGTTGCACGGTCAAAAAAATAAAAAACTTGATAAGGAGTTGCGTGAGATGTTAAAAGAAACCGATGTCTCAGAAATTGAGCAAATACTCGAAAAGCAGTTAACCACTACAGGAGTGAAATAGCCCTTCGGCAAGCTCAGGGTAAACTTGACACAACCGTATTTTTCTTCAAGCGTGATTTTATATCAAATTCTTCAGCAATTAATTTAGACGGCGTATAATCCACATATGAGTAACTCATTTCCTACTAGGGATCTGTTGAAGCCCGGGATGACGGTTGTCATTATCGAAAAGCATAATCAGAAATCAGGCGAAGAATCAGTCGGAACGATTGAGCGGATCCTTACCCCCGATTTTTCCCACCCTCATGGTATTAAAGTCATGCTTACCGATGGCCGAGTCGGTAGGGTAAAGAGGATTGCATAGAAATTCTATTTCAAAAGAATATTTTTTAATTTTTCCTGACTCTCCCAATCGTGAATAGAGACAGCGAGTACTGCTTTAGTTTTTTTACTTAATTGTTTTTTCATTATGTTAAGAGTTTTCCGATCGACAAGGTCCGATTTTGTGATTAAGAGGATTTCCGGCTTTTCGGCAAGTTTGGTGTTAAAGTTTTCGAGTTCTTTTCTTACAACCTTATAATCCTTCAAAGGATCTGCGGATTCTGAGGTTATGCAGTGAAGAAGTGTGCCAACTTTTTCTATATGCTTTAAAAAAGAAACTCCTAAGCCTCGTCCGGCAGATGCCCCTTCGATAAGACCAGGAATATCGGCTATTACTTTGCCTTTAAAGACTCCTAGGTTTGGAGTTAGTGTTGTGAATGGATAATTGGCTGTTTTAGCCTTAGTTCTTGCCAGTTCATTTAAAAGACTGCTTTTACCCGTATTTGGTAGACCTATTAGGCCATAATTAGCAATTAGTTTTAGATTTAATATGACTTCCTTTTTTTCTCCGGGCAGTCCCGGCTGTGCAAATTCCGGCGTAGTTCTTTGGGGATTTCGGAATTCGTAATTTCCACGGCCACCTTTCCCGCCTTTACACAAAAGTTCCCGCTGACCGACTTTTTTTATCTCGAAAAGTAATCTGCCGCTTTTTTTATCAACGACTGATGTTCCCACAGGAAGTTTTATTTCAAAATCGGCTCCGTCCTTACCGGATTTACGGTTTCTGCCGCCGCGATACCCGTCTCCTGCTTCAAAAACTACCTTCCTAGTAAATTGACCGAGAAGAGTAATATCAGTGTCTGCCAGCAAATAAATGTCGCCTCCGCCTCCGCCGTTTCCTCCATCAGGACCCGAGCCCATCTTTTTTCCAAAAGAGACAGCTCCCGCACCGCCATGCCCGCCAATAAAAGCAACTTCTGTTTCATCTATAAACATAGTGTGTATTATACCAAGAGAGTATCCCAAAGAAAATTTGACTTCAGCAAAAATTGCAGTTTTTGACTAATATGGGGTATAATTCCCCATAGTATGAGCGAGCGCAAGGAAGAATTATGTTGCGCGTTTGATGAAAATCTTCCGTGTCCCATCGGATGTAGACTTCGCAATTTCCGATTGAGGACGATAGAAAGATATTCAATAGAAGGATATTCAATTTCTCCAGGTGAGGTAAGTGAATTAATTGTAAATTGTCCTCCAAGGTCGGAAGAAGGTGAGCCCAGAGTAAACACAGAGGAAAACGACGAGTTTTTAAAGAAATATTGTTTACATTTTAAGGAAATATGACCCTCCTTCATCAAGACTTCGGAAGGACAAGCCCCATAATTCCTTTTAACAGGGATTAGGGAAAAACGGAAAACTAGTGTATACTGATCTAATCATCCATAATAAACTCTCAAAAGAAGATCTTATCGATTTATTTATCAAAAAAGGCGGAAGAATTAATAAATATTATCTTCAAGATTGGAACAGAAGTAAGCCGGCGCTGGTGTATTTTAAAGGCTGGTTTAGCGGAAAAAACTCCCGCGAGGCAATATTAAAAGCACTTTTGTAAAAGCCCCAGAAGCCTTCTTCAGCAAAAATCTGCAGACAAAATTTGACCGCGGAGTGTTTTTGTAACTATTATTTATTTAAGGATTTTATGTTATTGATTCATATCACATCGGCATTAATCAGCTTTATTTTTGCTTTTTATACTGCTTTTGCTCCTTCGATTCCTAAAATTCGCATAACTTATTTCTTAACCGGCACAACGCTATTAAGCGGTTTGGTTTTGGCTATAACTTCCGCCTCCTCAATTACTAAAACCTGTATAAGCGGGCTGGTATATATAGGCTTGATGCTTTATCTTTCCTTATCGGCCCGCAAAAGATTATCTTTACAATCAGAAAAGGTCTTTTAAGGGTAAGTATTATTCCTAGAGGAGTTATTTTCTTTCTCGACTTAAGTTTGGTGTGATATAATCACTGACAAATGGCAAGGCAAAAGAAATTACAAGTTTTTGAGTATGAACTTCCCGTAAAGGTTGAAAAAGACCCTTCTGGAGGGTTTATAGCAAAATCTCCTTCTTGGAGGGATTGTTATGCACAAGGAGATAGTATTGATGAAGTTACAAACGAAATTGCGTCTGTTGCCGCATCTTTGATTGAACTATATAAAGAGGAAGGAATGAAGGTTCCCCTTAAGAAAAAGGCTACAAGCAAAAATACCTTCAAAATTCCGATATATACTTCGGCATGAAGCCTCTGCCATATAGAAAAGTTATTAAGAAAGCGAGAAAAGCAGGTTTTGTCTTAAGAAGAAAAACTGCGGGAACGCATGAGATTTGGTGGAATGAAGAAAAAAGACGAACCTGTGTTATACCCCATCACAAAGAAATAAAACCTGGAACTTTAAAAAGTATCATCGATCAAATGGGTATTTCGAAAGATGAGTTTGACAGGCTTTAGAAAGAGGCTCCATGTCTTTAAAATCATTTTGCGATATCTGTGAAAAAGAAATAACTGACCGAGACAAAGAATTTAGAGTTTGGCATCACCCTATAAGAACATATTGTCAAGATTGCTGGATGAATAAAAAGAACTGGTCAAAAATTCACGAAATTTCAATACTATCTGATAAAAGAACTGCCCGATGATATAGCTCCAAACCTCAGGGTTTTTCTCGTTCGGTAAGTTATGGATTATCAGGTTTGACCCCTTCAAGATTGAAAGATAGACCTATAAGTGATAAAATTGCTCGCACCTGAAAATATTGGGAATCCGCCCACTTTTTCCTATAACACCCGAGGAGGTGTTAAATGTACGCCAATCTGCTCTATCAGCAGGGATCCAGGGGAGACTCCTTGTCGTTTTTCATCACCCTGGCAGTCGGGGTCATCTTCTGGGTTGCGATGATGTCGTGGGGGCAGAAGATCGCCAAACGCAAGGGCTATCCCATTGCCGTCGGCGGCTGCCTGGGTCTTCTATTGGGGCCCATCGGTGTTGTGATCGTGGCTCTCTTGCCCCGCAAGGCGGTCGCCGTAGAGGCGACACAGCCTCCGGAGCCGGGCTCCGACGAACGGAGGTGTCCGCACTGCGCGGAGATCATCCGAGTCGAAGCCAAGGTCTGCAAGCATTGCGGCCGTGACGTCTAGACTGACAAACCGGCCACAAGAGGGCCTTCCAATTTTTTTCACCACGGAAGGCCCTCTTCACCAATTTTTTAATATTGATTTCCACTCGTAATTTGTAATTTTTCTCCAATTTAGGCTATAATCGGCCGTAATTAAGCCTCTAACTACTATGAGTGCCAGAGAACATCTTAGAAACTCGGAACATAGCTTAGACCAACAAAGTTTTTTGGGAACGGATGAGGAGTATGAGTTTTTGGAATTTTATACCGATGGCGACCCGGTGGTCGTTGTTACGGGTGATTGGGAATATGCATTCAGAGACGGAAATACTTTTTTGTATCGAAGAGAAAAAGCTTCTACGAGGTAATCTTAAAATACATTCAAACTGACTCAGGAAGAAAGTTGCACTTCGTTTATATGGTAACAACCTTGACCTTTGCTACCCTCTGCCGGATAAAAGGAAGCATTTTGAAAGGTAACATCAACAGGACCTGTTATGGTTCCACCTTGCTGTGAAAGTGAATCAATTTGCACAGTACCCGAATTTGCCAAGTAAGAATTGACATCATCCGGAACTAAATAAACACAAATTCCGTTTTTGCTACAATCCAGTGCAAAGGTGCCTGTTTGTCCGGTCCAACCAGGACCATAAACCGTGTATAATTCCGCGTTGAAATAGAAACCTTCTTCGTTGTCGTGCAGTTGGAAAAAAGGATCAGCCCCCGAGGTATATCCTTTGGAAATTGGACCCCAATTTTGGGTATTTAGTTCAACTAAGGTACATCCGTCCGCGGAAGTCTCGCCTGCCATAATTGTAATAGGGGATGCAGTCCCTGTTTCGGAAGGTTGGTTTTGGGGAGATTTGGATGAGCTTTGCGATGAATTTTGGGTAGGCGCCGGGCTCGCGGGTTTATTTGCCTTTCCCGCCATTAGTACAACTGCCGCGATGGCGACAATGACAACGATACCAATTACAACATAAAGGGATTTCATAGAACAAAGTATAGCACATCTTTGTGATAATTCTCACACATAGAAAACCTTGACCCGGTTTTGTATAATAACCCGATGTCACCGGAATATCGGGGTGAAATAAATAATAAAAGTGCGGCTCTTTTTACGAATAAAGCCGGAAGCGGTTTCTGGTCGGGAACTTTGGTGGAGAGTGTTGACGGCTCTTTTCATCTGGGAAGGGAGGGTCATGGAATATCTCTCGGCGTGCACCCGACTGAGCAGAAAGTGATTGAGCAGGCGGAAAGCGAACACGCATTCGTGGCAATGGATACTTGGCCTCCGCAAAATCCCAATTTGACTTATTATCTGGGCCGCTTAAGAAGCTGGCTAACCTTCGCAAAGTGGAAAAAAGGGTAAAGGATAGGAATTAACGCCGCTGATGAAGCCTTGCCGAGTTTTCCTCTAAGATCTCTTTCTTTTTCTCGGCCGCTCTTTTTTCGCTGGCAAGTTTCATATCGTCTCTGACTTTTTGTTCTTTTGCCAGCTGTTTATCAATTATAGCCTGACATTCGGGGTCGGGGCAGGAATACAGAGTTGTTACCACCAGGGAAGTACCCACATATTCTTTGTAGGTTTTCCCTGCAATTCTGGTCTTACCACATCTGAAACAAATGTTTGTTCTTTGAGGCGCCATATTTATGTTTAGTTTACCAACGTCTTGGCTGTCTTCTTCCGCCTCCGCCACCGCCGCCACCACTACCACCTCTTCGATCAAAACGATCCGAACTTCTTTCCTCGCGAGGTCTAGCCTCATTAACAATAATTTTTCTTCCGCCCAAATCTTTACCGGAAAGCTCTTTTATCGCTTTATCGGCGTCGGCGTCGTCTTCGTACTCTACAAATCCAAAACCTTTTCCTCTGCCTGTAAACTTATCAGTTATTACAGTTGCGGTAGATACAGTACCCACTTCCGAGAAAAACGCTTTAAGTTCATCATCTGTAACCGAGTAGGGAAGTCCGCCTACGAATAATCTTTTTGCCATAATTATCACCACCTTTGTTTACTTATGTGAGGATTATTCCATCTGAGAAGCCACACGCGCTTATCTAGAGGCAATCGTAACTTAAGTAACTTAAAGAATAGTATATCACAAATAAGTTTGCTGGTATACTAAGACCTGTTATGTATAACATTCTCTCCACATTAAAAAGTGGAGTTTCAATCTCTAAAGAAGAATGTTTCTTGCGCATGCAACAAACTTGTTTATTCTTTTTCAATTCATCCTCAAATAAAAATTTGAGGTATTCTTGAAATGTTATATAAACTATCACCCTCAGATTTTGCCTTTTTGTATGAAGAGTGCAAACTTTGTTACTACCTTAAAGTAAAGGAAGGTATTTATCAGCCATCTATGCCCATGCCTGGGGTTTTTTCGGCGATAAATGCCCGTCTTCAAAGTACATTAATCGGTAAGGATTTAAGGGAGCTTGCAAAAGACCTTCCGGAGGGAAAAGTGGAAATTCAGGAAGGTTGGGTAGACTCAAAGCCGATTGAGGGAACCTCACTCTATATTAAAGGCAAATACGACCTTTTGGCTCGCAGGCCCGATGCGACAAGCCTATTGGTCGACCTTAAAATAAGCCAGCCCAATGAGGATAAAATCGATAAATACAAATATCAGCTTGCGGCCTATAAATACGCTTTAGAAAATCCTGCAAACGGGATGATAAGGGAGATTAGCAAAATGGGACTTTTAATATTTTATCCGGATAAAGTTTCGTTTGAAGACGAAGCGGCTCTCCTTTCTTTTCCGCCTAAATGGTTGGAAATTCCCTGGGATGGTGAAGGCTTTTTGAAATTTATGAAAGAAATAGACAAACTTTTGGCCGGACCCGCTCCCGAGGAAGGGCAAGACTGCAAATGGTGTCGGTATAGGCACGCTGGAGAGAAACTTACCCATGATAAAGACGTTCTTCAGGAAGAAATTCCTTTTTAATTATTTAATGAAATCTTTTAGCCAAAAATATTTAGTTAATGCTCCTATAAATAAAGTCTGGCAGGCTTTGGTGGACCCCAAAGTCATCGAAGATTGGGGCGGGGGAGCGGCAAAAATGAGCGCTGAAGAGGGAGCGTTCTTTTCCCTCTGGGGCGGGGATATCTGGGGGAAAAACAAAAAAGTTATTGACGGGAAGCTATTGGTTCAGGACTGGTATGGGGGAAAGTGGGAGAAGCCATCCAAGGTAAGTTTTATTCTTTCGCAAAAAGGACAAAAAACCGAGGTTATCCTAAAGCACGAAAATCTGCCGGATGATGGTTGGAAAGATTTTTTCGATGGCTGGAGAGACTACTATATGGGTCCTCTAAAAAAGCTTCTGGAGAACGGTTAAATTATAATTTTGTCCTTCAAATTTGGAGTTTTCACCTAAAAAGTTCTATAATTTCGCACTATGAGAGAAAATGAAAGAAATATTCCGGTAAGAGTTGCTTTCCGTGCCTACGCTTTAACACTCCGCGCCCGAGCCTACGGTGAATTGATTCTTCCAATAGTAGGCAGGCAGTTGAATGCATTGCAGGATCTGGAACGAGCGGGTATACGCTTAAGCGATGACCAAAGAGGTTATATAGACGGAACTGACCCTGCAACAAGAGCTATGAAAGGGTTGGATTTATCCTTGGGTGAACTGAATTCCGAAGAAACCAACAGAGTAAGTGAGACCTTCGAAGATTTTGGCAACCTTGCAACCTCTCCATCTAAAAGTTTACCCGTAATAATGAGAAGAGGAGAGATTATGCATGACGCGATAAAACAAGCTCAAGATAATGCACGATTGGCCGAACGGGAAGCCAGAAAACGGCTTATCGGTTCTCTCATCGGGCTTCTCAGCGCGAAGATACAAAGACGCGATTAAAAGTTAATTATTTTGCAAAAGCAATAACGATTGCACCTACTGTCATCAATAAAGATCCCCAGTTATAAATTGCAAACCCTAATGGTGATGAGCCTGCTCGTATTCTTCGGCCTCTTTTTTGTCTCTATTGATGAGTCCTTCAGGGTGGTTGGGCGGGGAGTAAAGTGTATAAAGCTTTAAGTCTGAATTTTGAGATGTATTTACAATGTTATGCATACTACCTGCAGGAATAATTGCAACCTCATCGGGCAGTAAGGTCGTTTCCTCTCCGTCAATAACAAACTTGCCTTCGCCTGACTCTACTCGAAAAAACTGGTCGACACCCTCATGGACTTCTGTTCCAATTTCTTCGCCGGGGGGAATACACATCACTACAAGCTGAGTATGGACCCCTGTAAAAAGCACTTTGCGGAAGTAGGTATTTTTTAAAGTTTCCTGCTCTATATTTGCGTGGTAACCCTTCATTTTTCTCACCCCCCTTCAATTCATTATACTTCTTATTGACAAATGCAACTCGGTTGCGTATAGTAGACGTTATGACACAGGTTGCGCAGGCGCTATCCTTGATTAAATCCAGAAAAAAAAGAATAACCAAAGCAAGAAAGTCGGTAATTGATACTATCTATAATTACGCAAAGCCGGTCTCGGCGCCCGAGATTCTTAAAAAACTCCATAAGTCGGGACTTAAGGTTAATAAAACGACAATTTACAGAGAGCTTAACTTTTTGTTAGGCCAAAATTTGGTTAGGGAAGTAAAAATTTCTCCCTATATCATCCATTACGAATCCGCCAATCTTGAGCATCACCATCATCTAATCTGTGATAATTGCGGGAGTGTTGAAGAAATTGTTTGCGATGAGCTGGAAGCTCCTATGGCGGTATTACAAAAGAGAGTTTCGCATAACTTTTCCATCAAGAAGCACAATCTCGAATTTTACGGAACATGTGCTGGATGTGTTTAGAAAGTAATTAAATGAGCGGTTTTTACCAACTTTTACTTTTGGCATTGTTAGGAAGCATGGTTGCCCTAATAGGGGGGGTGGTCTTTCTTTTTAATAAATCCTTGTCAAAAACTTTGGCGGTAAACTCTGTCCCTTTTGCAGCCGGGGTACTCATAACCGTATCCGTATTGGGGCTTCTGCCTGAGGCGCTTGAGATGGCCGGGGAAAAGGTTTTTCTGATTGTTTTGTCTTCTTTTTTCGGAGCCTATTTTTTTGAAAAAATATTTTTCGGAATTCATCACCACGAAGATCACCAGCACGGTAAAGATTACAAATCTTCGGTTCCGCTGGTTATTTTCGGAGATACGATACATAATCTTATCGACGGTGTCGCAATTGCCGCGAGTTATTTAGTTTCCCCGGGGCTTGGTTTGGTTACGGCAATTTCAACACTACTGCACGAA
>Ga0209542_10014716_pt1 | contig 13265 bp, 20 predicted proteins | sample RifCSPhighO2_01_FD_184028 | JGI IMG/M metagenome (GOLD analysis project Ga0209542, IMG submission 184028) | Soil microbial communities from Rifle, Colorado - Rifle CSP2_plank highO2_0.1 (SPAdes) (version 2) | ecosystem: Environmental > Terrestrial > Deep subsurface > Rock core/Sediment ... | reverse complement strand
TCGGCTTTTATGCGTGTGTAGTGCTACAGGGTAAAAAGAGAGTAACCGTGATATATTTGAAATAATAACCATCGAGATTTCGTCCCGACGCGCCGTCGGGACGGTCGAAGTCTACTACCGGGTATGAGGAATCAATATGACTATTGCATTATCGGCGGCGGAGTTGCCGGCGTCACCGCGGCTGAAACCATACGTTCTCGGGATCCCATTGGAACAATAGGGGTTTTTTCTGCAGAGCCCTATCGTCTATATTCCCGCGTTCTCCTGCCGCACTACGTGAAAGGGGAGATGGAGCGGGGGAAACTTTTTTTACGCAAAGAAGATGATTATGATCGCAGCCGGATTGATTTTCATCCGGGTACGGAAATTTCGTTTGCGAATACCGAGAAGCGCGAGATCGGGCTTCGCGATCAGACAATGATCGCCTACAAGAAGCTTTTGATTGCCTCAGGCGGCGAAGTTGCGCCCTCTTCTCTCGACGAGCTTGCGGAGTACCGCTATCATCTCCAGACGCTCGACGATGCGGATCGGCTTCGTGAGGCGTTTCGCGCGGGACGCTTTGAGCGTCCGCTCGTTGTCGGAGGGTCTTTTATCGCTCTTGAATTTCTATCAATATGTGCGGCATACAAAATTCCCGCGCGCGTTCTTTTTCGCGGGGAGCACTTTTTTTCACGCATTATGGGGCCGGATGGAGGAGAATTGATAAAGCGCGTATGTACTGCGTATGGTTTTGAGGTTGTATCCGGCGCGGAAATTGATGAAGTCGAAGAGGGGGAGCATGCGCTTCGGATAACGACGTCGCGTCTTCTTGAGATCGAACAAGATGCCCTGTTTCTTGCAACCGGCATTCGGAGGAGCGTTTCGTTTCTTGCGGGGTCAGGAGTTGAAATTGGAGAGGGGGTGAGAACAAACGAATTTCTTGAAACGCGCTCACCCGGCGTTTTCGCCGCAGGAGACGTGGCGGAATATTTTGATCCGATTTTCGCAAAACACCGCATAATCGGGAATTGGACCAATGCGTTTTTGCAGGGGAAGCTTGCGGGTTTTAATATGACGGGCGAGCAGCTCGCCCTACGAGTTGTTTCCACCTATACGGCGGTTCATTTCGGGCTTGCGATAACGGTGATCGGCGAGTGCTCCGGCGCCGAGGGTTCGGTTGAGCGCGCGGATTTCAAAAAAAATTCCTACGAGCGGTATTTTTTCAGCGGGGATGCGCTCATCGGAGCGGTCTTGGTCAATCGAAGCGATATTCGCGCTCACGCCGCATCCCTTATTGAGACAAAATCGCCCGTCGGCGATTTTCGCGAACGGTTCAAGCACAGTATGGTTGACATACGGGAAATTTCCGTAGTAAAATCTTAGGACAGAGGTCTTTGACGGCTTTCAATTAATTTTTTATTTTATCTATATGGAAGATATGAATATTACGCCGTCGTCGCCGGTTGAGAATCACGAAAAGAGCGAAAATATCTATCTTATACCCGCCGCAATTATCGTCGCGGGCCTTATTATCGCAGGAGCGGTTATGTACGCGTTTTCCCCGAATAAGGGCGCCGAAAGCGGAAATACTGCAAAAAGCGGATTGTCGGATACCGATGGGAGTTTTGTTTCTCAAAATCTTGCGGACGACGACCCGGTTCTTGGGAATGCGGACGCGCCGGTTACGCTCGTTGAATTCGGCGATTTCCAGTGCCCGTTTTGCAAGAAGTTCCATGACGAGGCGCGAAAGGAAATCCTTGATACGTATGTAGAAACCGGAAAGGTGAAGATCGTCTATCGGGATTTCCCCCTTGAAAATATTCATCCCGCGGCGCGTCCTGCTGCAGAGGCGGCCGAGTGCGCGGACGAACAGGGGAAATTCTGGCCGTATCATGATACTCTCTATACCCGTCAGGCCGAGCTCGCGAAGGGAACCATGGATTATATCGCTCTTGCGGGTGAACTCGGACTCAATAAGGTAGTGTTTGAGAAATGCGTGAAGGAGCGGAAGTACAAAGATGAAGTCACAAAGGATTATGAAGACGGTGTTCAGGCGGGCGTTGACGGAACTCCGGCAATATTCATAAACGGCAGGAAGGCGACGCCCGCAGGCGCCCAGCCATTCAGTGTTTTTCAAGCCCAGATCGAAGCCGCGCTCACAAAGTAGGGGCTCACCAATATACGTTTGAAACACGCTCGGCCGCTCCGGCGGCGGCCTCGCTAAGGGTCGAATGAGGTGTCGAGCAAAGCTCGAACCAAGCCACCTCATTCTCCCATTGTTTCAAACATATATTGGATTCGCTGGGGCATGGAACTGAATGATTAATCTCCATTCCCTCAAAAGCATATTTGCTCGCTTGAGAATTCTGAAAAATAAGGTAATGTAAAAATAAATATGCCTACTATCGTCCTCATTATTGGTCCTGCTATTACGCTTCTTTTTTCAATTATCCTTTCTGTTTATTTGACAAAATGGTTTTCAAGCCATGTTCTTCGATATATTATCGCTTCCCTTCTTGCTATCGGTATTAACCTCGTTGGTCAATTTACCTATTTTTTTCCAATACTCTCGAGTTTATATCCGTCGGGTGAATTCGGCGGGATTGGCTATCTATTTTTTCTCGGTGTTTCCCTTATCATAACCATGCCGTTAGCAATTCTTGTTTCTTTTGTGTCGATTTCAAGAGATATAAAGAGAAGAACTAACTATTCGGATTCTCCTGTTAAAAGTTAGCATTTGTTAAGTCATATTCAGAAATAAATACATAAATAAAATCCTCATATGCACAACGTAACAATCTATACCACTCCGACCTGCTTTTACTGCAAAAAGACAAAAGAGTTTTTCGGAGCAAATAATGTTTCCTACACAGAGCGCGATGTGACGACGGATGAAATAGCGCGAAACGAAATGATTGCGAAAACTGGTCAGCTCGCGGTTCCGGTGATCGATGTTGATGGAAAGATTATAATCGGATTTGATCAGGCCGCGCTCAAAAGCGCGCTTGAGATCAGTTAGTAACCGGTAACCAGTTACTAATTACCAGTTACTGGTTACTAATTCATGCTCTACGATATTATCATCATTGGCGGGGGACCCGCCGGAGTTGCATCCGCGGTCTACGCCGCGCGAAAGCAGCTCGCGGTACTCATGATCACGGAGTCCATCGGCGGCCAGTCCGAGGTTTCCGCGGACATCGAGAATTGGATCGGAGAAAAAAATATCTCCGGTTTTGATTTGGCGAAAAAATTTGAAGAGCACGTTCGCGCATATCCCGACCGGGTCAAGATACAGATGCCGGAGCGCGTTATGGAAGTGAGGTCTATAAAATGCCAAGCCGTGGAGGAACGTATGTGCGATTTTGAGGTCAAAACCGACAAAGGGAATACGTATGAAGGGAAAACAGTTATGCTTGCCGCAGGCGCGAGACGCCGGAAACTGGGTATTCCCGGAGAAGAAACGTTTGCCGGAAAAGGCGTTGCATATTGCTCGACCTGTGATGCGCCGCTTTTCACCGGAAAAAAAGTTGCGGTCATAGGCGGAGGGAACGCGGGGCTTGAAGCGGTTGAGGACCTTTTTCCGTATGCCTCGGAAATTTATATACTTGAATATAACGGCGCTTTGCGGGGAGATCCGGTGACTCAAGAGCATATCAAGCAAAATCCGAAATTGAAAGGAATTATTTTCAATGCCGAGACGCGCGAAGTGGTGGGCGAAAAGTTCGTAACAGGAATAAAATATAAAGACAGGAAAACCGGGGAGGAAAAAATCTTGGCGGTAGACGGTATATTTGTTGAGATCGGCTCTGTGCCGAATTCCGAGATGGTAAAGAACATTGTTGAACTCGACAAATACGGACAAGTGGTGATTGATTCAAAACACGGCGTAACGTCTCACGCGGGCATATTCGCCGCGGGTGACATTACGGATGACCCATACAAGCAAAATAACATCTCCGCCGGAGACGCGGTAAAAGCAACGCTTGCCGCATACGCGTATTTGCAAAAGCGGGAAAAAATGAGCCCTGCGACAGAAGTTCCGAATGGACAGATTGTGGAAAAATAAAGAACCCCGGGCGGGGTTAGCGAAAATTTCGACTAGTGCGTCTTGAAATGAACTTCTCTCTCAAATGGCGATAGAGGGTTCGTATTATGAGGAACATACTATAACCGACTCCAATCGGCCAGATGATACTCGTTTTGAAAGTATCCAATAGTGTGTAGTAGGGATTATCTCTCGTGTTTCGATACGAATCAAACTCGCTTGCGGCCAATTGAATCCAGAAGAGTAAAACGCCTAGAAGATAAATGTACTGAATCTTGGTTAGCCAGTTCATTTTTTCCTCCGAAAGGTCTATCATAGTAATAGCACCTAGAGATTTATTGTCAATTTTCTTTTTCTATGTCAAAAATCGCAATCAATGGTTTTGGTCGCACCCCGTACAAAAATTTCGACTGCCGCAATTGTGTTTTTTGGTAGGTTTTCATTCTTCTTGAATATGAGATGCATCGCGCCAGCTTCGTCAGGGCGGCAGAAGAAAGAGTCGAAATTTTGTGACGGGGCGAGACGTACCATTACAAATATAGTTTTGATAAATTATGGCTGTGTCTAAAATAGCTATAAACGGGTTTGGCAGGATCGGCCGGCAGTTTTTCCGGGCTGCGTTCGGCGACAAAGATTTTGATATTGTCGCGGTAAACGATCTTACAGATACCGCGACCCTTGCGTATCTTTTGAAATTCGATTCAGTGTACGGGCGCTACGGAAAAACGGTTGAAGCGCGGGAGAGTTCGCTTGCGGTTGATGGCAAGGAAATAAAGGTCTTTGCGGAAAAAGACCCTGCGCGACTTCCGTGGAAGGATTTGGGAATTGACGTTGTCGTGGAATCAACCGGATTTTTTACTTCGGGCGAAAAAGCAAGAATCCATCTGGATGCCGGTGCAAAGCGCGTGGTGATTACCGCTCCTGCGTCCGGGGATGTTACGACCGCGCTTATCGGCGTGAATGATGCGCTTTTCGAAGAAGGGCATCTGATTACTTCAAATGCTTCTTGCACGACAAATGCATCTGCTCCGGTGATGCAAATCTTGAAAGAGAATTTCGGAATTAAAAAAGCCATGTTGCAAACCGTTCACGGATATACCGCAACCCAAAAGCTCGTTGACGGGCCTGATGCAAAAGACGTTCGCCGGGGCCGCGCGGCCGCAGTAAATATTGTGCCGTCTTCCACAGGCGCGGCAGAAGCCGTGATTCAATCCATTCCGGACCTCAAAGGAATTTTTGACGGGATTGCGATCCGCGTGCCGGTTGTGTCCGGGTCTTTGGTTATGATTACGGCACTTCTTGGGCGCGCAACAACAAAAGAAGAAGTAAATGAAGCGTTCAAAAAAGCCGCGGCAGAGACACGGTGGTCAAAGATTATGAAAGTTACGGAGGATTCTCTGGTCTCAACCGATATTATTGGCGAGTCCTACGGCGCGATTGTAGATCTTGGATTTACCAGAGTGGTAGACGGCGACTTCGTAACGGTGTATTCCTGGTACGACAACGAGGCCGGGTATACCGCAGCGCTTGTCGAGCACGTGAGGAGGGTTGTAGGGAGTTTATAAAAAAGTTTTTGGAAAACTCGGATGCAAGCCGAGTTTTTGTTTCGCTCTTGCTTTTATTGCGGGTATTCGCGTATCCTCGGATACAGTACATTAGCGGAGGAACGCATGGAAAAGACACCTCTGTCGCTTGAGGAACTTATAAAAAAGTTCGGTCCCGAGAGTATTCATCCGGAACAGCCGGATTCCGAAAACTGGAAGGAAAGCGAGGTATTGGTTTGTAGAGTTTGCTTCGGGCCAGCGTCGTTGCATCCTAAGGACGAAAACGTGCTTGGGTGCGTGAAGTGTAGCTTTGCGGTTGAAGGAATACATATTTCCGCATTTTTTGCTCCCATGGCTCTTTTTGAAGAAAGCGACGAAATCATCGCAACAGATTAGTCCCGCCGTGGCGGGACTCTTTTCTTTTTTTGCGGGTGCGCTACTATGGGAAATATCATTTGCATGGCATGAGACAATCTCACCTATTTGGAAAAACGCTTCGGGAGCCGCCCAAAGACGAGGTCGCAAAAAATGCGATTTTTTTGGAGCGCGGAGGATTTGTCTATAAGACCATGGCCGGAGTGTATGATTATCTGCCGCTTGGGTTTCGGGTGCTGGAAAAAGTAAACCGGATTATCCGTGAGGAGATGAACGGAATCGGCGGGCAGGAACTTTTGCTGTCAGCATTTCAGCCCAAAGAGCGATGGATGAAGACCGGGCGCTGGAGTTCGATGGCGGACATTATGTATCAATTTCGCGACCACTCGGCGCGCGAATTGGGGCTTGGCGCGACCCACGAAGAAGCGCTTGCCGAGATTGCGACGCGCTCGATTTTTTCCTACCGCGACCTCCCGCTTCTTGTCTATCAAATCCAGACGAAATTCCGCGACGAGCCCAGGGCAAAATCCGGCCTTATGCGCGGCCGCGAGTTTTTGATGAAAGACCTCTACAGTTTCCATGCGGATGAAAAAGGGCTTGAGGAATTCTATTGGAAGGCGGACGCGGCGTACAAAAAAGTATTTTCTCGCGCGGGGCTCAAATTTTACGTCACCGAGGCCTCCGGCGGCACGTTTACCAAAGAGTTTACGCATGAGTATCAGGTGATTGCCGAGGCCGGAGAAGATTGGACAATGTACTGTGAATCATGCGGGTACGCGCAGAATAAAGAAGTAAGTTCTCTGAAGGCAGGCGACTCGTGTCCCAAATGTAAAGGGAAGATTCAGCTCGCGCGCTCGATCGAGGTCGGTAATATCTTTAAGCTCGGGACGAAATTTTCCGACGCCTTCGGGCTTTTGTATTCTGACGAAACCGGGAAAAAATTGCCTGTGTGGATGGGGTCTTACGGCATCGGCCCGGGCCGGCTCATGGCAACCATTGTGGAGGTCTCAAACGATGAAAAAGGCATTATCTGGCCCGAAGCCGTTGCGCCGTTTCGCGTGCATTTGATAGCGCTTCCCGGGAAAGAAGAAAAATCCGCATCAGCAGTTCTCAAGGCCGCGGAATCGCTCTATGAAGGTCTCGCGAAAAAAGGCGTTGAAGTTCTCTACGACGATCGCGTGGAGAAGACCGCAGGCGAGCGATTCGCAGACGCGGATTTAATCGGCATCCCGTATCGCGTAGTTATTTCAGAAAAAACTCTCGAGAAAAAAAGCGTTGAAGTAAAAGAACGAGCAAAACCCCAAGTGCGCCTTATGACCGCCTCGGCGTGCATAAAGATGCTTACGAAATAGCAAGAGCCACGAAAAAAAGAACGGCTCATCGGCCGAAGGCCGATGAGCCGTTTCGTTTCCTCGATTTTTTGGCGGGGATTTGACAGAGTAAAAGCATCTTTTTAAAAACCTTATGATCATTCGTTTTTTTGATGCACAATTGGAAAGATTTATTCAGTCACTTAATGAATTTGCCATTGCGAAAGTGCTGCGAACCATTGATCTTCTTGCGGCATTCGGTCATACACTTACACTCCCGCACAGCAAAAAGGTACATTCGCGGCTTTTTGAGCTGCGTATTCGAGGCAAACAGGAAGTAAGAATTTTCTATTCTTTTCATAAGAATGAGGCGGTTTTACTGCACGGGTTTGTGAAGAAAACAAACCATATTCCTAAGAAAGAAATACATCTCGCACTCAAGAAGTTGACAGCTCTTGACGCAGTATAACGCATACGTTATACTTGGCATATTATGAAAACCTACTCACAGTTCAAAAGAGTAGCACTCAAAAATAAAAAAATACGACGGGCATACGAGGCGCTCGGTCCTGAATTTGAGGTGATTACAGTACTCATTAAGCGCAGGCTCGAAAAAGGGTTTACTCAGCGTGAGTTAGCAAGGCGTGTTGGAACGAAGCAATCTGCTATCGCACGACTCGAATCCGGAACATACAATCCGAGTCTTGATTTTCTCAAGAAAGTAACGTATGCGCTTGATGCAAGGATTCGGATTACCGTGAACGAGCGGTAATCCATATTTCGCTAAATAGCTAAAATGTATAAACGGCTCATCCGCCTTGGGCGGATGAGCCGTTTCGTTCCCTCGATTTTTTGGCGAGTATTTGATAGGGTGGGGGGTAGGAATTGAAGATGGGAGGTGATGAGAATGACACACGACGGCGCGAAAGGGCCCGATCCGAAAAAGGTCTTTGATGCGGAGACTGAATGTCAGCACGGAATGTCGGCGGCAAGCTGTGCGCACTGTCGTCATCCCGACAATTGGCTTCTCTCCCGTACCAAGAAAGGGACACTAGCAGAGGTTATTGAGCAAATGATTGTGGACGGCCGTTTGAGCGCCGATGTTGAGTTGTGGGATCCCGGACTCAAGAAGGCAAAACACTATCCTTTCAAAAAGCTCGCTGCACTTGCAGGGGTTGCGATAGTCGGCGGTTTCGTAATGTACACAACCGCACGGCACGGCCCTGCGCTTGGACTTCGTCTCATCAAGGCGGTGGTGGACAAGGTCGCCAAGAAGAAATAAGCAGGTCCCTTCGGGGATCTCTTTTATTTCCTCGATTTTTTTGCGAGAATTTGGTAGAGTGGAGGTAAGAAAAATTACGATTGAGAGTTTGATTCTTTTTGCTAAACATATGTGAGGGAAAATGATAATAGATATGCAAAAACCATATTACGAAAAACCAAAGTTTAAACTCTATCAAGCAAACTGCTTGGAACTGTTAGCCGAACTTCCTGAGAACTCGGTTGATATGATCTTTGCCGATCCTCCATACAATCTCTCAAATGGTGGCTTTACGGTTCACGCTGGGCGAATGGTTAGCGTCAACAAAGGAGATTGGGACAAAAGCAAGGGCTTCAAAGATGATTACGATTTTCATTACAAATGGATGGAAGCGTGCCGGAGAGTTTTGAAGTCCCACGGTACGCTTTGGGTTAGTGGTACTTATCACTCGATTTATCAATGCGGTCATGCCCTACAGTCGCTTGGATACCACATTCTAAACGATGTCGCATGGTTCAAACCGAACGCATCCCCGAATTTAAGTTGCCGTTATTTTACCGCAAGCCATGAAACTTTGATTTGGGCACGAAAAGATAAAGAGGCGAAACATATTTTTAATTACGACTTAATGAAAAACGGCAACTGGCCGGAAGATCAGCTAAAGAAGCCCGGCCTGCAAATGCGTTCGGTTTGGGCAATGGGAACGCCGAAAACTGTAGAAAAGAAATTCGGAAAGCACCCAACACAGAAGCCGGAAGATTTGCTAAAAAGAATTGTGCTTGCCTCAACCAACAAAGGCGATTTAATTCTTGATCCGTTTACCGGAAGTTCAACAACTGGAATTGCCGCCTATCTTTTGGGGAGACACTTTATCGGTGTTGATACCGAACCGAAGTATTTGGATGTATCAATAAAGCGATTTGAGGAATTGGATCGCAATTTGAAAAATAAATTTAATTTTAATACTACGATACCAGCTTATGTTTCGGATTGGACTGATAAGTATTTTCATCAATCCGCGTTTGATCAGCCACTGGAATATCCAAGCAAGAAAGTGCTAGATTTCCTCGCTCAATTTAAAAAGCTGCAAAAGATGAAGCTTTATAGGGGAATAAATCGTTATAACAAAGATAATCAAAAAATCACAAGTTGGACTTATGATTTGGAAATTGCTAAGAGATATGCAAAAGAGTTAAACGGAGAGGTTTTCTCTAAAGAGTTTTTGCCTACTAAAATTTTGTTAGATACAACCCTACTGAATTCTGAGCAAAAAAGGCAGCTGGGATATGATTATAAGATTGATGACAAGGAAGTTTTAATTTTAGAACAATAAATATATGGCAAATAGCAAATCCTGGAAGAAGATTTTTGATGATTACAAAATCCTTGAGCATGATTTTGATAAATCGCCGTTTTCATTATCAGCAACTCAAATTAAGCGAGCTTGTCAGCGTTTTAAGGAAACAAGCGAAAAAGAAGTTCGGATATTATGCAAGCAGGATAGCCGGGGAGACAGACCGGATGTTTTTGTAAAGCACAATCTCTTTTTACTCCCAGTAAAAAATGGCTATTACAGTATAATTAAAGGTGAGGGATACATTGATATACCAGAAATAAAAAAAGAGATTGTTATTTATTCCTCAAAATTAGACTTCCAACTCGATACAACAAAGATTGGCGATTCAGAAATGCAACACCTTGATTATGCCTACGCCGCGAGCCTTATCAGAACATTTATGGATGATTCTTCTCTTGTCCTTACAATTCGAGGTAGAAAATATACGCCCGCTTTTGAATTCTATGTTGGGAAACAGTTGATCAAGGTATTAGGAGTACAAACCGAGGTAGATGCTGGCTATGAAGGAAAGAGTCAGATTGTATTGATTGAGGCAAAAAATTTCAGTGCAACTAATGTCATTGTCCGGCAACTTTACTATCCATTTAGACAGTGGCAAGAACACACAAAGAAAAAGGTTGTAACTCTCTTCTTTGATAAGGATCACGGCGAAGATGTTTATTCGATCTGGCAATTTGAATTCGGAGATCCAAAAAATTACAATAGTATACGATTGGTAAAATCGGAAAAATTTAGAATTGTTGAAAAGTAATATGGCTTTATATTTCAAAACCAATGACCCACAAAAATTGCTAGCTGAATTTAAAAAAGCTATCAAAGAGGGACGGGTAGTAACATGGTCATATGATAAAGATGACGATTTTACTCACACGCCCGAACAATGGAAAAATCAAGCTTGGCTTCGACCAAAAATTGAATCGGACAAGCTGGCGTTATATATTCTTAGGCCGAAGAACACAAGTATAACCTCCGAAATATACGCAGTTTATCATGGACGTTTTATTGAATCTATGCTGGTTCACTGTGACAAATTCTTCATAGAAAGTACCGCAACCGCGATTCCGGCGGGAAGCGATAATGTTTCCCAAGATTAGCGAGAAAAATATGACTGGAAAACGAAAACAAAAAGTCGTTAGACAGAAATCGTCTGTATTTTACAGCTTTTTATTTTCATCCGAGAGAGAAATCAATCCTTTTTATCCCGAATATAGCATTCTTTTAAAAACAGCTGAGTCTGTTAACAGTTTTCATGATCTCTATAAAGTCAGTAGGAGTGGAGCTAGCGGAGGGCCTTCTACGCACGAGCAGCAAGATTTATATCGAGCAATGCTTATTTTTGCCTGCGCTGGACTTGATGTATTTGTCAAAAAACTTGTGAAGGATAAACTTTCCCAGTTGCTACCAGTAGACAAGGAGGTAGAAAAGAAATTTATGGAATATGTGCAAAAAGGTCTAAAAGATGAAAAGATTCTAAATACAGTAGCGCTTGCCTTAATCAATCCTGTGCCGCGTGATATATTTTTGAACGAATATATCAAGAGTATGACAGGAGACAGCCTTCAGTCTGTGGAGGCGTTGTGTACGGTGTCAAATGCTTCTGGATTAGATACAAAAAAGATTTTTAGCAAGACCAAAATTGATTCTATCAAGGAGGCCTTTGATGTGAGGAATCAAATTATCCACGAGATGGATATAAATGTAGAGGATAGCACTTCAAGGACAACGGGATACAGAACTAGACGACAAAGAATTTCTACGACTATGGAAAAACACACAAAAAATATTCTTGATTTAGCAGGAGAGCTCTTTATCGCCTACAAAGAGAAATTTGAAAGATATAAGATTGGGGTCAAAAAAGAACAGGTTGTTGTTTCAACTCCCCGCGTAAAAATAACGCCACGGTCAAAATAATTATGAAAAAGAAAACAGTTTTTATCGGACATCCGATCGGAGGCGACATAAAAAGTAACGTCGAAAAAGTCCTAAAGATATGTGCGGAGGTACATACCAAAGACATAATTCCAGTTGCTCCTTATTTAATCTCGCTTCAATATCTCAATGATGAAGTCGTTGAGGATCGAGAACTCGGCATGGAGGCAAATCACGAGTGTTTTCATCGGCGGTATGTAGATGAACTATGGTTGTTTGGTGATAGAATTTCCGCTGGAATGGAAAAGGAGATATTGCTCGCAAAAGAGATGAATATTCCAATCATCCCGAAGACCGATGAAACGAAGCGTGATTTGGAGCGACTAGAAGTCAATGTTGAACTAACGCAAAAACTATGAGCCAATTTTTTGTATTCATTCTAGGATTTGTAGCGGGGGTAGTGTCGGTAAAAATGTGGAGCAAGAACACACCAGAAGCAGGTTCAGATATTATTGAGAAGCAGGCAAAGGAACAAGAAGAAAACCAAAAGAAGGTTCGGGAATATTTTGAAGCGCATAACCGTGTGACGAATGACGATATTCAAAGAATTTTGGGAGTATCTGATGCAACGGCTACTCGATACTTGGAAGCGCTTGAAAAAGAAGGGCTCATCCGGCAAGTCGGAGGCAAAGGCAGGGGAGTATTCTACGAGAAAATATGATGAAAAAACGGCTCATCCAAGAAACATCGATGAGCCGTTTCGTTTCCTCGATTTTTTGGAGAGAATTTGATAATGTAGAAGAATAATTGATATACTTTATATATGGAGCAACCACCAAGCGGGGAGCGAGCCCCGGAAAATAGAGGAGAAGGTGAATTGTCATTTGAAAGAGCTTTTTCCTTAGCAGTTGCTTTGCTTGATGCCGTAGATACGAGGAATAGATTTACCGAAGCCCATGGTGGTTTTGATACGTTTGCCGAAGCGTGGCAGCACGTGGGAGACAAACGAGAGGAGTATGACAAAATGGAAGAAGCAGTATCACAAGCTCGACGGGAATTTGACGAAAAAGTTCACGATAAAAAAGCGTTTGTCGTTCAGCTCCGAGCGCTGGGACGTAAAGGTTTTGCGGATCGGATCGCGAGTATGTTCGGGGTTTCGTCTGAAGTCCCCGGAAGTTCCCGGGGCGGCATTTTTTCCCGCTTTCGGAAAAAACGAGAAAAAGAATAATCTTACTAAAACAAAAAAACGGCTCACCCACTCAAGGCGGGTGAGCCGTTTAGCCGCAACGCGCAAATCGCGGGAGGGGCTTGCCCCCGCGTAGTTCAGATGAAAAAAGACTTCAAAGTATGTGGACTTTGTATCTTATGACTAGTATAATGTAAGTATTATGGTCAAAACCTCCAAAATTAACGAAAAAAAGTATAAAAACGCCATCCTGTTTTTCGCCAAAAAGATTCAGAACGGCACGCTTGGCAAACTTAAATTAATGAAGCTTTTATACTTCCTCGATTTTGATTTTTTTGA
>Ga0209542_10014715_pt1 | contig 13266 bp, 19 predicted proteins | sample RifCSPhighO2_01_FD_184028 | JGI IMG/M metagenome (GOLD analysis project Ga0209542, IMG submission 184028) | Soil microbial communities from Rifle, Colorado - Rifle CSP2_plank highO2_0.1 (SPAdes) (version 2) | ecosystem: Environmental > Terrestrial > Deep subsurface > Rock core/Sediment ... | reverse complement strand
ACCCATCGCCACTTTGTAGAGCCACCATGTGAAGATAATGGAAATAAGGACGGGTGTCGCGTACACACCGTAGAACGCAATGATCATAAAGATGGTCGTGTCGAGGAACTGCGACCAGACGTTTGAAAGATTGGAGCGCAGCCAGAAGAACCTGCCGAAATATTTTTTGAAGAAGAAAAAGGAGAAAACATCCTGATACTGTGCGATGGCGTAGGCCACGAGGCTCGCGACCGCAATGCGCATAGAAACCCCGAAAATCGTCTCGTAGCTTTCCTTCGCCCAGAGCCCTGCCTCCGCCCATGGCGTTGCGACCGATATGACCGAGTAGAGTAGAAAGAGCGCTATGGAAATAATTCCCGAGAGCACAAAGAATCGCGCCACTGGCTTGCCGTAGAGCTCGCCGATGACGTCCGTCGTGATAAAGACAATGGGGAAAGAAAATACCGCAACCGATAGATGCGTGCCGAAGAGAAACGGCATTATCTTGAGGCCCAAGGTGTTCGCCGCAAATAACGAGGTGAGATAGACCGCGAGCGCGATTAGTATCTTTTTCTGGGCGATCTCCGAAAGTTGTGGCATAAGAATGCCGCATTGTACGGGTTTTTTCCCATGCCGCAACGGCGGTTTCGGAGATAAGCGTCTTGCTAAGCGGTGCTCACGAGCATTTGATAGAGGCCGCCAAAGTACGATGTTTTGCGCCACGTGCGACCTGACATTTCGTTCGGGAGAACATCTACAAGTTCCTGTTGCCACAGATCCCGCGCAGTCGGCTCAAGAAAGGCAAGAGGTGGCAAAAGAAGGTAACGGAAAGGGTGCCATGCAGAAGGGGCGCCATAGTCTGCAATAATGATCTTTCCGCCGGGCTTCAATACGCGCAGAGCTTCACGAATCGTTTTCTCGCGATACTCCTGCGGCTCCTCGTGCAGAAGAAAAAACACTAGTACTTGGTCGTACGATGCATCGGGAAAATTGAGTGATGCGGCATCCATTGGAAATGTTTGGACAGCGGCATCGCGCGGGAGTTTGCGTTTCAAATTTTTGAGCTGAACTGGCAACACATCAACGACATCAAGTGTTCCACCGCCCTTTTCGACGTGCCCGAAAAGGCGCAGCGTAAGCTCACCATAACAGCACGATATCTGGAGCGTCTTTCCGGAGACCGCGAGCCCGAATTCCTTCAGAACTTCATCCCGAAGCGTCTTATATTTCCCAAAGAGAATGAGATCGATGAGCCATGGACGATCCCAAAAGCGGACCGCAGAAGGGCGTACGTACGCCCACCAGTAATTCTTTTCAAGATATGTCGGCACAACGGCTCCTACCGCTACATTCATGCGCCTCCCCTTAGCCTGCGAAGCATGAGCGTCAGATACAGACCGATCGCAGCACCGAAGAAGTTTCCGCCTCTCTCAATAAAGTCTAGTAGATATATCGCTTCAAAATTGTGAGCGGTCACCCGGCTGAAGGCCGTTGCCAAGCCCCAAAACACAGCCCAGACGAAAAGCAGTACCATCCCTCGAGACCGCGCGAGCCTTGCGAGAGAGCCCCTGCCCGTCCACACGCCGATAAGCGCAAGCACCATAACGGCGGCAACCGTGAGGTCTACCAAACCTATGACCTTTACCAGGCCAATCGCAGTGTCGAGCGGCATGGTGGTCCCCAGCGTAGATTCGAGAGAGCCGGTTATCAGCTTCGCAAAATCGACCTTCCCAGATACTGCCCATCCACCGTGTCCGGCGAAATTTAATATGTTCGCTCCAGCCGCGAGCGCGTAGAGGATAAACAAGTTTCGGTCCCTAAATAAATTGGTGGGCATGTGATCTTTTAGCCGGTGAGATAGTGGCCAACGTAGAACGAGAAGATGACGATACCGCCGGCAATTGCGCTTGCGCAAACGAGAAGCATGAGCGTGAGGGTATTGTTGGATTCCCTGCGATGCCTCATAAGCATGTACAAAAGCACAAAGGCAACGGCGGCAACGATGCTTTTCCCTATCCAGTGATGTCCGGCGAGTGAAGCAAGTAGGGTTTTAAACGACTCCTGCTGCTCGGCCCAGATCGTCACTCCCACGATGAGCCAGATGACCCCGATCGTTGCATATGCGAGTGCCGTGGCGTTCCACCTCATAATACTTGAGCCTCAAGAGCGGCTCTAAAGCCGCTTGAAATGATAAAACCCATGCCCGCCATCGAAAACGCCATTAGCACAATGAGCGCTGAAACAAGAATGACCCCTATCCTTAAATTCCTGTTCGCCACCAATTCCATCCGGTATCGCCCTATAGTCCCCCATACGAGCGCGGCAAGAAAGGGTAAAAAGAGGAACACATGCTCCTTCGTTTCAGTGATGACACTGTGCGCCCAAGGGGTCGGACCGGCTTTGATGAGTGGCTTTACCTCAATGCCATAGACAGTCACATAGTAGTAGCCGCCCACGACCCACGCGGCAATAAGCATGAGCGTGCCGATAAGCGCGATGATCCTTGCGCGCTGCACTCTCGATTCAGTAGGATTCAAAAGTTCCACAAGGACCCACAGGAACGCAAGCGCGCCTAATTCACCCAACACGGCGTGTAATCCGATAAGCGGGTGCATAGATACTCTAAGCGTACCATCCGCGCACGTGCCACTATGAGCGTTATCCACTTAATCCCAGTGGGTGCGAGGAGATTCTGCCCCTGTGCCGCGGGGGAGACTCGAACTCCCAATCCCTTGCGAGAACTAGCTTCTGAAGCTAGCGTGTCTGCCAATTTCACCACCGCGGCGTCCGTGGATTATGCGCATAGATCGCTGAATTTTCAAATACTTCCTTCTTAGGCACGGAACAGCGCGACTGTAGTATATGTAATCACAGATCCGTAGCGCCTCTTTCTTTGCATATTTCAACTGTACGTACTGTGCTTTTTTAGTAAGGTCTAAATGACCCTTGACTTGAATTGCTTCCTTCAACCTTTTTCTGAGCCAATCTATGAATGTAGGGCTTGCCGATATAAACGAGAGATAAAATCGATAACTTTTCGGGAAAACCGAATCATAAAAAGAGTAGCTACATCCATCACCATCAAAATAGCCTCTCAGAAAATCCGAGAAATATTCGTTGGGTACTGAAACGCTGGCTATAGTTTTTGACTTTGCGGACGATAGTCCAATACTCATCAGAAATCGATAAAAAAGCACATCGCTGAACTGAACACAATATGCCATGTTGCCGATGCCAGAATATTTTTTGCTTACCTTCGTCTTGATGCCAAGGCATTTTTTAAATAAAAGAACTTGTGCTTTATCGACAGAGGTTAAATCGATATGCCGCCCATCCTTTGATAAGCATCCGTCTGCTGTCAACAGACCGACCGCGTAGGCAAATCTTGGAGACCACTTTATTCCTACAGCTCCTTTTGGCTTCGGCCCCCTCTTCATCCTCACCATTATATCGTGCTGAAGCAGATAGCGTATACCAATTTATCCACGCAGGAAAAAGAGCATCCGAGTCTCCCCGCACCCACTAACGTATTTCCGGAACTACCAGCGTTTTAGGGTCTTTGCCGTCCCAGCGGATTTCGCCGTGCACCACCAAATTCGTAATTTTCGGCTGCCATTCGTGCTCGGTAGCACGCACCGCTGATTCGATTTCTTCTGCTGACATGCCTTTTTTCAAGGGTACATGATACTCGAAAAATACAGGCCCGCGATCATAATCGTCGGTGACAAAATGCATGCTTATGCCAGTCTCGCCAATTTCTCCTTTATCGAGAGTTTCCTTGACTGCCGCATGTTCGCGACCGCCGTACATTCCCGGCCCTCCAAATTTTCCTCCCAATTGCGAGAGAAGCGCGGGGTGAATGTTAAAAGTTTTCCGAGGATCGAGACCTTTGACGTGTTTGACCCAACCTGAAAGCGCGACCCAAAGTTCAGTCTTCTCTATTGCAGTCTTTTGCAAAACACTAGAATAGTGCTCTGCGTCATACGGCCCGCCAAAATAGATAAAAGGAACTCCAAGCCGCTCTGCCCGTTTGTGTACACTCCCGTGCTCACTGTTCGAGACAACGGCAACAATTTCAGCATCCAGTGTTCCCTTTCGCGAAGCTTCTACCAAATTCTCGAATCCCGAGCCTCCGCCGCCGAGATTTTCTTGACGGTACTCCGTCTTAGAAAATCCAAGTGGAGTCGTACTCGAGCTCCCGTCTTTGGCTCCGGACGCAAAAACTATAATGTTCTGTTTTTTCATTCTTTGGCACTACTAGCCCTACGAAGAGCAAATTGGCGAGCGGCATCTAAAACTCCCTCTTCCATAGGAAAATGCTCACCAAATGCATCATAAAGTTTCTTGACAACGTCGACATCTCCTGTTTTTTGAGCCGCAAGAGTAATAACTCCTAGGAAAATAATACTGCTTGGATCACCCATCTCGTGCATATTGGCGGGCGTTATCGCAGGAATGGGAAGACGGTTCTCCACGGCAATAAGAGCGTCTAACGCTATCTCTTTTAGATCTTTTGGAGCTTTTGCCTGATCTATTGTTCTTCGAACATCAAATACAGCCTCCTGAAAGATGGTTGCTCCATCTCTAGGGTTGTTAGGAATTTTACTCCAGGGATTTTCAGGACCTGGCATACTATTCCACCGCCTCGACGGAGGCGCCGATGGATTTCAGGCGTTCGTGGAGATTTTCGTAGCCGCGGTTTATCGGATACACTTCACGAAGTGTCGACTCTCCTTCCGCCGCAAGCATTCCTATCAAAATAATAGTCGCGGGGCGCAGTGCCGGAGGTGCTTCAATATCGGCAGCGTGAAGTTTGGTGGGCCCGTCTATAAATACCCGATGCGGGTCTGCCAAAAGCATTTCCGCGCCCAGCTTTTTCATTTCCATATAGTAGATAGCGCGGTTCTCATAGACCCAATCGTGAATGAGAGTGCGGCCTTCCGCTTGTGTCGCGACCGGCACGAAAAAAGGGAGGTTGTCTATGTTGATGCCCGGATACGGGCGCGGAGCGATTTTCTCGGGAGGTGCGGTGAGCTTCGAAGGAAATAGCGTTACGTCCGCCAATACCGTCCGGCCGTTCTCGGCAATGTACTTGGCGCCATACTCGTACTTCTGGCCCATTTGCCCGAGCGTCACAAGCTCTAGCTCGAGAAAATCCATCGGGCAGCGCTTTATCGTAAGCTCGGAGCCGGTAGTCGCCGCAAGCGAAATAAAGAACATAGACTCTATGGGGTCCTCGCTAGGATAGACGGTCACGTCCCTATCTATATCGTCAACGCCGTGAACGACGAGCGTTGATGTTCCGATCCCCTCCACTTTCACTCCGCACGCCTCAAGAAAAGTACAGAGGTCCTGCACCATATAATTGGCGCTCGCGTACTTAATGGTCGTTTTCCCCGGGATCTTCGCCGCCGCCATGAGTACGCTTTCCGTTCCAGTGTCGCTTGACTCATACATGGCGATCTCGCCGGCTTGCTTTTCGTGCGACGAAACTTTGTACATTCCCTCGGAGCCAGGAAGTATCTGTATACCCAAAGCACCTAGCGCCTGAATATGCGGCATCATCGTGCGGCCGCCGAGCTTGCAGCCGCCCGGCAAAGGAATTTCAAATGATTCAAAGAGGTGCGCAAGAGGCGCGGTAAAGAGGACCGTGCTTCTGGTCTTTCCCGCCGCTTCCCTGTCCATCTTTTCGGGCGTGAGTTTTTTGGGCGGACGCACAACGACATCATCGCTGGCCCACTCAACCTCGACCCCGATGCTTTTCAAGACCTCGATGATGCGACGCGCCTCTTCTATTTTCGGCACATGCTTTATGGTCGTCGTCCCGCGATTCAAGAGTGATGCGGCAAGCAGGGCTACGATGGCATTCTTTGAGACGTTGGTGGTGACCGACCCCGAAAGCTTTTTTCCGCCGATAACTTTATAGTTCATGGTATTCGAAGAAGTCTTAGTGTAGCAGGATTGGGCATCGGGGTCATGCTACAATTTTGTCATGAAGAATTCCCCCGAAAAGAAGCCCCGGAAGGTAGAGCAAGGTCTTCGAATGGCGGCGGCGGGGGCGGTGGCTCTTGGCATGGTGAACGCCACCGAACCGAAAGCGGAGGCGGCACCTCTTCAGCAGCAGGCACACGAAGTGCAAGAGGGATTCGACGTACGTAAAGAAGTAGAGGCGTTCTTGGAGAAGGTCGCATCTATGCCCTTTCGCCAGCGTTCCGCACCGAGCGCCTTGATTGAGGTGCAGTTCAACAACTTTGCGCGTTCTCTCGAACAAAGAGTTTCCTACTTTTCTCTTCTCAAACAGGACAATCTCATGGAGCCCGCCGCTCCAATGGGCGTGACTACCTCTATAGCGCAAGAGCGGGCGAAAAAGATCCTTCTCCCGATGTTGGATACCATAGACACGAAAATCAGGCTTGGCGACCCCGGAACTCTGGAGGGGACGAGAAGAAACAATCTTCGAATCTTGAAAGAGAGCGTCTTGGGAAAGATATCACAACCCCAATAGCCTTCTCCAATCTTCTGGTGCGAGCGGAAGGAAAAGAACGTCTGGGAAACCCACGGTTTTCCCATTCCTTCCTTCACGGGGAACTCCCGTTCCCCGACCCCTTCCCGTCCGATTCCTTCCCTACACAAAGGGAAACTATTTTGTGCGAGCGGAAGGAATCGGACCTTCGACCTCTGTCTTATCAGGACAGCGTTCTACCACTGAACTACGCTCGCATATCCACACAACTGCACACAAACACCTGCTCAACGAATCGTACCGCGGGGGATGTGTATCCAACCGGAACTACGCTCGCGTTATTCGTGTACGGGCGATGGTAGCAAAATCGGGGCTTATATGCTACCTTCGCGTGGGCCCAGATAGCGACCACGAGGTAGACAATGGCATCGAAGAGAGGCGGTACGTACGACAGGCACTCGGGATGGCGCCCGGGTAATTCCCGAAATAAACACCAGAAGCGACAGCAGGGAATCCGGCCGAAGGGAACACGCACACGCTCGAAAAGAAGGAGCGGGCGACCGAAACACCTACCCTCTGCTTTTCCTGAGCAAACCAAAGGGAAACCCTGATCAAACCGGCCGGGCGCGAATCCGCGCGCCCGGCTTGAGTTTTTTATGCTACCGAGCAGTACAAAGCCCAAATGGACATCCTCGATGACCGAACGTGAGTGAGGAAATACTGAGGCCAGAGGGCCGAACGTGCGACCGAGGGATTTAGGCTTGCCTGCCCTGAGTTTATCGAACGGGCGTTTTCAATACCTTCCGTTCAAATATCGCCGCCGCGGTGGCCACTACGACAGAGACAATAATCATAAAAAGTCCCATGGCCACGCCACCCGCAATGTCATCCTTGCCGCGCACAGCTATAAATATGTAGGCCACTGCGGCGAAGATAAGACCGGCAAAAGAAAGCGCGCAGTATTTTATTGTGCGCAGTGCTTGCACGGACTGCTGCGAATATGCACCACCGCGCCCGATGTAGCCCAAAAGCCTGAACGCCTGATAGAGGCCGATGAATACCGCAATGAACGAGAAATATATGTACGCGAGAAACGGGTCGTCGAAATATATCTGAAAGAGCGTGGTAGCGTTGGCATTCACGCCCTCGACAGTTGGCTCCCAGAGCAACGCGGCAAACACGACAATGCCAATGAGTACAACTACGACCTGCAGAAATATTGTTGCGATTCTTTTCACAGGTCGTTCTATTTAGTGAGGACAAATGAGCATGTGGCTATTCCCTCTTCGTTGGGCGGATGCTCGTAATACTGTGCGTCGGAGAACCCTATTTCCTTAGCGAGTTTTCCCATAAATTCTTTTGATCTTTGCCGTATAGCTGCATATCTTTCTGGTCCGTCCTCTGGTAACCCTTCTGCTGGCCCCTCAGGCAGGATTGGAGTGGGTCCCAGTCGCAAGGTGCCGCCCGGTTTTAAGACTCTGTACGCTTCCATAAAGAGGTCCTTGTCGCCAGAGCCGAAAGGCCCGGCATGCGAGATGAGCGCATCAAAACTTCCCTCGGCAAACGGCATCATCTCCGCATTGCCCTGAACAAATTTTGCACCCTCACGCGAAGTCGGGCTTCTGTGGGCCCGATTCCAATCCCGCCGCCGCATGTCGATCGATGTAACGTCTATGCCCCGCCTGCGCGCAGCATCGGCGAATTCACCCTCCAGCACTCCCACGTCGAGAACCTTTTTTCCTTGAAAATCCTCCCATCGTGCGCTCAGCCCTCGCAAATATCTGTCGGCGGTAGCCTCCTCGCGATTTTCTCGCTTCTTGGACATTCGTTCTACTCCCTCTGCCATAACTAAACTGTACACCAAAATTAGCGTCACCGACGACCGCGCGGTTTAGGCTTGCGCTTCTCGATACCTTGGCGGGGCCTGACCACATTCTCCCGTTGGGTAGCTTTAGCCGCGGCGGGCGGCTTCGATAGCGGCGACATCGATTTTTCCCATGGTCATCATCGCATCAAAAGCACGTTTTGCCTCGGAGCCCCCTGCCGCTAAAGCATCGGTCAGCACGCGCGGCGTGATCTGCCAGGATAGCCCCCAGCGGTCCTTGCACCAACCGCACTCACTCTCCTTACCGCCATTACCGACGATCGCGTTCCAATAGCGGTCCGTTTCTTCTTGATTTTCCGTCGCGATCTGAAAAGAAAATGCCTCGCTCTGCTTGAAAAACGGACCACCATTGAGGCCCATGCAGGGAATTCCGCAGACAGTGAACTCTACCGTTAGCACATCGCCCTTCTTCCCGCTTGGAAAATCAGAGGGTGCATGAAAAACGGCGCCTACAGAGCTATCTGGAAAAGTGGCCGCGTAAAATTTCGCTGCAGCAAGAGCCTCCTTATCAAACCAGAGGCAAATCGTATTCTTGGGTTGCGTCCTCATGTGCCCAGTATACCAAACTGCCCTCCCCGCCGACCGAGCGTCGAGCAAGGAAGTACTGAGGTCAGCAGACCGAACGTGCGACCGCGCGATTTAATCCCCAGATATCTATCTCCCTCGACAAGATATTCGGCCATATTGACGCCGTAGTTTTTATCGCTTGCGGACGCCTAGATAAGATGTAACGTGACCGCATGTTTGAAACTGCCATCGAAAGTGCCGCTGAATTTACGCGCCCCATCCATACCATTAGTCGTAATTACGGCTCAGAAGTCGTCCAAGCGGGCGCGGCTTCATTGTTCTTCGTTAATGCCGATGGGTGGGCTATTACATGCAAACACGTCATAGAGCTCCTGCGTGTGTCCAAAGCCCTAGAATCACATCGCAATGCGTTTCTGAAAGAAATCTCAGATGGCGGTGGGCCCTTGGCGCCACGTAAGCTACTGCGCCAATTGGAGTCAAAATATCAATTGTCAAAAAATAAAGCTTACGAATTAAATACGATGCTTGTTGAATGCACAGACGGAGCACAAGTGAGTTTGGAGTGGCGCGTTCACCCAAACGTCGATTTGGCGCTTATCAAATTCAAGGACTTCCAAAATCTTCGTTGCTCCAAATTTCCGACATTCCCAGCCGATTCAGAGGCCCTTAACCCAGGAAAGTTCCTTTGCAGACTCGGATTTCCATTCCCTGAGTTCAATAACTATAAAATCGACACTGCGACCAATTCACTTCAATGGACTACTGAAGGTCGGACGATATCACCTCGCTTTCCCGTTGAAGGTATGGTGACAAGAAACCTAATCGACCAGGCCGGTACAGTATTCGGCTTTGAATTGAGCACTCCCGGTCTACGTGGACAAAGCGGCGGTCCAGCATTTGATGCGGATGGGGTTGTTTGGGGTGTGCAAAGTGAGACAGCACATCTTGATTTAGATTTCGACGTCGATCAAGAGGTAATTAGAGGTGGGAGCAAGAAAAAAGTGCATCATAACGCCTTTCTGCATGTTGGACGTTGCATACATATAAACGTGATTAGAGAATTTATGCGCGAACATGCCGTTGCGTTCACGCAGCGGACTAACTCCTGATATCACTTCCGAGGAAGTAATTACTAAAAATGGAGTCGCTAACACAAAAGCGCCCTTGCGGGCGCTTTTGCTTATACACTCTTTTGTTCCGTCCAAAGGGGTTAGAATTCACTGATTGCACGCTATGGTCTGGGTTCTTGTCGCAACGTCCACGCTTCAACTTCTCGGAGAGCTCGTCTACGTGCGCAACACACTGCACGGGCGGAGCCAGCCGAACAGAATAAGTTTTTTCTTATGGGTACTCAATCCTGCTGTCGCCATCGCCGCAGGACTATCGGTCGGAGAAACATGGTCACTTTTACCGATTTTTATGGTTGGTTTCGGCCCATTTCTCATTTTGCTCGCATCGTTTTGGAATGAGAAAGCTTATTGGAAACTCGGACGTTTCGATTACCTCTCTGGATTCCTTTCTTTACTCGCGCTCGGACTTTGGGTCCTCACGAAAGAACCCGCGCTTGCGGTTCTTTTTGCAATTCTTGCAGATTTCTTCGCGTCAGTGCCGACACTCGTGAAGGGATGGAAATATCCCGAGTCGGAAACCGGCATCTCGTACGCTCTTTCGTTCTTGAATGCATCGGTCGGCGTCGCTCTTCTTCAATCATTTGATTTTGCAAACTCGGGCTTTCTTATCTTTACAGTCCTCATCAACTTTCTCCTAGCTTTTAGCATTTATAAAATAAATCCTTTACCAAAAATGCGGGAAGAATTTTCGCGAATGAGAAAGGAGCTTTGAACAATGCAAAAGCGCCCTTGCGGGGCGCTTTTGCATATACAGTCTTTTGTTCCGTCCATTTCCTGATCTATTTCCCTTAAGAGACGAAAGCGAACTCTTTCGGATATCGAACTTGTCCTGAAACTCCAGTAAGAGCGTCTTGTTTGAGTTCGAGTGCAAATGTTGAATCCGGACTGTCATATTCGGTCGTGATGTTCCAGCTGTTTGCAGGCATAAATCCAAATCTTGGATAAAACGAATCGTGACCAAGCACGACCACAGAATCGAACCCGAGTTCGATTGCTCTTTCCAAGCCTTTTTTTATCAGGGCCGAACCGATACCCTGTCGCTGTTCCTTGGGGACAACGGCAACCGGTGCTAGGGCCAAACTTTCGTGACCGATCTCGCCAATAGTTACTTTAGTGAACAAGATGTGCCCAACGATCTTGCTGTCGTTTTCTGCAACCAACGAAAGCTCGGGGACAAATGCTGTACTTCTCCGAAGAGCCTCAACAAGTCGCGCCTCGTTGTCTTGTCCGAATGCTTGCCGATGCAGCTCTAATACCGCTCGGTAGTCTCCAGCGGTTTCTTTGCGGATTTCCATGCTCGAATCTTACAGCAAAAAAGCGCCGATGTTCGGCGCTTCCTTGCTTATACACTCTTTTGCCTGCCCCGTAGCCACGCTGAGCAAAGTCGAAGTGCGTGGTACCGAGGTTCCGTCCAAACCACCGGTCTTTCCCGCGTCGGTAGAAAAAGAAGACTAGAAGTGGCGAAATAGAGCCGTTATGCTACCATCTCAGTATGAGCCAGATAACCATTTCGGAGCAGGAATATAAGCGATTGAAGCGCCAGGGGGCGGCGTACCGCAAGATCGCCGCGAAGCTGTTTCAGTCCGTCGTAAAAGACGATGCCGCATCCGTGGTGCGTGATTTTGCTGATGCAAGATTGTATTCGAAGGGTTTTCTTACCGAGCTCGAAAAGGGGTTGCGGAAATCGTCGTACGGGAAAGCATGAACCTTGAGCCGCTGCGTTCAGATATCCTCAAATATCTGCGCAAGCGACGGTTGTTGAAAAAGTGGGAGAAGGCGAACGCCTTGTTCGAGCAGAATATCCGACATCCATCATTGAATGTAGAACTGCTCGAACCACATTGGCGTGGAATCTATTCGTTCCGGATCGACCGCAAATACCGTGCCCTCTTTTTTATTACGACGCGCGGCACAGTAGAAGTTTTCGCCGTCACGAACCACTACAAAAAGTGAAAACACAAAAGCGCCACGTCAGACGTGGCGCTTTTGTATATACAGTCTTTTGTTCCCTGCCTACCGGCAGGCAGGCGTCCATTCCCCGGATCTTTCTCAGAGAGCGCTAGGAATCTTGAAAAGTTGTCCACAGACTCGGTAATCGCTCACAATTCTGGCGATAGTATTCAGGCATGACCGTAGATCTTATCGGGCTCATGGAACAGATGCTTCAGAGTTGGTGGTTCTATATGCTTGTACTCTTGGCCACCGTCTCCTTTTACTGGTACTACATCAAACACGCCGGCGGCGTGGTGTTGGATGAACAGGCGAGACAACCGAAAGCGCTCTTTAAGAATTTGATTCTTGGGCAGCCGTTAACGCTTCTTATTATTTTAGTTGCTGTTATGGCAATCGCTGCGGCTTTCGTATATGTCTTAGACATACAGTTAGCGTAGTGGAGTTTCTGTGCACATTAGCGGATGTGTCAATGAATAGCGATCGCAACACGAAAAACGGCGCGACCATCTCTGGTCGCGCCGTTTCCCTTTTTATACACTCTTTTGTTCCGTCCAAACCACCGGTCTTTCCCGATGTGTCAGGCGTCATTTAGAGATGAACGCCATTTCTCGTTGAACGCTCGATCGAGACGTTCAAATCGACAGTAAGTTCCTCTCGAGGAGGAACACTACTTGTTTGAATGATTCCACGACCAGCTTCCGCTAGCCGTGCCTTGTTACGACTTAGTCTTTGTCATTGAGTTTGCCTTGGTACATCACGAGGATGTGCTTCGGGCACTCCCAACTTCCCTGACTTGACGGGCGGTGAGTACAAAGCTTGAGAACGTATTCACCGTGGTATAGCTGACCCACGATTACTAGCGATTCCGGCTTCATGAGGTCGGGTTGCAGACCTCAATCCGAACTGGCGCCGCTTTTAAGGATTTGCTCCGTCTTACGACATTGCGCCCCTTTGTAACGGCGATTGTAGCGCGTGTGCGGCCCAGGACATCAGAGGGACATGCTGACTTGGCGTCATCTCCACCTTCCTCCCCCGTGAGGGGGCAGTCTCGCCTGACATATATAACAGGCAACGAAGGTTGCGTTCGTTACCCCACTGAAGGGAACGATTCAAACCACGAACTGACGACAGCCATGCATCACCTGTCCTACACCCTCGAAGGCTTCCTAGCTTTCGCTAGGCGTGCAGTAGGATTTCTAGCCCTGGTAAGGTTCTTCGTTTAGCGACGAATTGAGCCACACGCTCCACCGCTTGTGCAAGCTCCCGTCTATTCCTTTGAGTTTTAGCCTTGCGGCCGTACTACCCAGGCGGATGACTTAACGCGTTAG
>Ga0209542_10014714_pt1 | contig 13267 bp, 16 predicted proteins | sample RifCSPhighO2_01_FD_184028 | JGI IMG/M metagenome (GOLD analysis project Ga0209542, IMG submission 184028) | Soil microbial communities from Rifle, Colorado - Rifle CSP2_plank highO2_0.1 (SPAdes) (version 2) | ecosystem: Environmental > Terrestrial > Deep subsurface > Rock core/Sediment ... | reverse complement strand
TGACTGGCATGTTTTACTTCCATTTGGAAATGAAAGTCCTTTTTGGTTATTAAGTTACCGCAGCAAGCTGCGGGGTATTAAACCCAAACGGTAATAAAAAATGATCCTTTCTTCATCCGGTTAACCCCATTCCCCTAATTGTAGCATACCTATATAATAAGATTATAATCACTATTATAAACCCTATTTCAAAAATTATTCTTTTAGGCAGAAATTTAAGATAAACATAATAAAGGATACAATTTAATAAAATGCATAGAAATGGCAAAGTGAAAAACCCTAAATAAAGTAGAGAGAAATCTTTTCCTTTTATTATACCTAATATAACAACTAAAATCAAACCAACATAATCTATCCCAAAATAAGGTTCAACAAACCACACTATAAAACTAATGAATGCTAATATAATCATTGATTTCTTTTTGATTTAATTTAAAATTGAACATGACCATTACCCCCATTATTATCAATATCGTCTCCTACAACTTTATCATAACTTCCTGCCGGAATATCTAAGTTTAATGTAACGCCCACATCATGAGCATATGGATAATTTAAATCCCCTTGTAAAGTAGTGTAGCCGGTTCTTCTCAAGTCGTGGTGAAACGTTGGCCAGTTATTATGCGGACCTGACTGCCTTGCAATAAATCTTATACCGGTTAGTGGGTTAAAATCAAAATAATATTGCGGAAGTTCTGTTGATTTCTTTAATCCATTCTGCCTATAAATCGGATATAATTCATTTTTTAGTTCTTTATGTTCGTTAGATAATAAAAGCCATTTATCATAAAATTCTAATATTGTTTGAAGCTGAGACCAATTCAATGTATCAAATATTAAATCAAATCTGTCACTAATAAAATCATCATCTACATTTGGAGAATCATCTGTGCTAGAAGCGTTATCAATGATGTCCCAGAGGATCATAGCTAAAGTTACCTCACTTAGAGAACTTGGTTTATAATTTCTTAATTGACTTTTAAATTCACTTAGGTCTTCTAAATAAAAATGATTATTTATTTGGAAAGTAGCTTCGTCTCTCACAGCCATTGAAAATGCAGTTGCAAAACCTTCATTAAATGCTCCTTATTCACATAATGCCGTATCAAAACCATGCGGTCCTCCAAATGGACAAAAAGGATATTTTGAGGTTGGATATGTTTGGTAAATAGGATATACTGAGGTAAAATAAGGTTAAGTAATAGATAATTTTAAATATCAGTTGACATTATTAATAATCATATGAAAATAAAAAATATCAGCATCAAAGAGAGAATTAGAGAATACTTTTTTATTAATCCTAGCTCTAAATTAAGAGTAAGAGGAATTGAAAAAAACATTAAACTTCCACTTCCATCAGTTATAAGATATTGCAAGGAACTAAAAGAAGAAGGCATACTTACAATAAGTAAAGTGGGAAATGTGGTTTTTTACATAGCAGATAAAACTAATCCTAATTTTCTCTTAGACAAAAAATTATTTAATATAAAGTCATTATATATTTCAGGTTTAGTTGAATTTTTAAAAATAGAATTAAGCAATCCATCGTTAATTGTTTTTGGCTCTTATTCAAAAGGAGAAGATATTGAAAACAGTGATATCGATTTATATATTGAAACCCCTTCAAAAAGAGAAATTAAACCTACCGAATTTGAAAAAAAACTAAAAAGGAAAATTCAAATATTCAAGCATAAAAAAATAAGTGAAATAAAAAGTAAGGATTTAATCAACAATATTATAAATGGAGTATCTCTAAATGGTTTTATTGAGATTTTAAAATGAAAGAACAAAATTTTCAGGATTGTATTGAAATTGGTTCTACAAAAAAGCAGACTCCTGATCAGGCAAGGGCAAATTCATTAATTGCTACAGCAAAAGAAAGAATAAGCCTAATCACAAAAATAAATGAGAAAAACTGTAATTTTGTATTTGAAGATTATTATACCTCAATTATGGAAATGCTCCAAGCAATATGTTTTTCTAAAGGGTTAAATGTTTTAAATCATATTTGTTTAGGATATTATATCAGAGATGAGCTTAAAAGAGAGGATTTATACAAAATATTTGACAATATAAGATTTAAGCGAAACTCTTTAACCTATTATGGTAATAGAATGGATTTTGAAACTGCAAAAGACGCGATAGAAAAAACTAATCCAAAAACTAAATCAATCTCTAAAAATAAACTGAAAATCCTAAGATTTACTATCTCGACTATATCTGGGCTGGTATTAGACAAATCTTCAAGACGGATTTTCAATCATTACTCGCTAATCGCTGCAGAGTAGCAGGGTATTTATATCCAAGCGAGGAATAAATTAATGTATTGGCGCATATAGAATTATACTCTGAATCTAAAGCTATATCGGGTATTAAAGAGGATTATGGGGAATATAACTTTACTTTTTAATGGATAAAGCGTCCAATAAATAAACTATATTTTCTAGAATTGAACTAAACCGCATTAATGTTACTTTTGTCTGTGTAGTGGCACTTTATACCCAATTCCTTTGCCCAAGCTTTAAATTGTTGTCGAACTGTCCTCATTCTTGTAACTACTACAAAACTACTTTCCCTATTTGGAACCCCAAAAGTTCCAACATTTTGTTGTCAGTTTTATCTTCATTCCTTAATAAAATAATGATATTTAGAGGATCTAACCAATCAATATCCCTAAAGTACATTATTTTTGTTTGATTTATAATAATATATTTTTTCTATCATTTTGTCAAATGAACAGTTCTCTTTAGCTAATGTCCCACTTCTGTTTAACTAATGCCCTATTTCCGTTTTTTAACTATATTGATGTACTGTTTCTACTTTACTGTGCAACAAGAAGAAAGATTTATAAAGGAGTGTGGTGTTTTTTACTAAAAAGGTTAAGAAAAGTTATCTAATCAGTAGAATTATCAAATTCGGCAGGTAGAGAACGTAAGAACCGATGTACCAGGTGTCAAAATGGCCAAATTAAGAAAAGCTAATGCTTATAGAAGGATTGAAAGAGCTTACACGAGGATTTCTAAATATCGAAGCAAAGCGTTTGTTAGGGCTAGGCCACATATGGTTATTGTTAAGTTTGATACTGGAAACACAGCTAAACAACTTGATACATATAATTACATGCTTAATCTTGTTTCAACCAAAAGCCTCCAAATAAGGCACAATGCTTTAGAATCTGCAAGAGTTACTAGCACCAGAATTTTAGAGAACGGAATCGGAAAAACACAATTCCACTTAAAAATTAAAACTTTCCCGCACCATATTTTAAGAGAAAATGCATTAGCTAGCGGCGCCGGCGCAGACAGAACAAGTCAAGGTATGAGCGCGGCATTTGGTAAAACAATTAGCACTGCTGCGCAGATTAGAAAAGGTCAAACGGTAATATGTGTGGGTGTTGACCAAAAAACCCATTTACCGACAGCAAAAAAAGCTTTACAAAAAGCAGCATGTAAATTCCCATGTACGTTCAAAGTTGCAGTGAATGAACAAATTCAAAAAGTGGTTTAAAACTCATTTATTAAAATTTTAATACATCTTAACTTTTAGTTTCCAATTCCTTAATATGTGTAGAAATTCTAGAATTTAATTCTTTGATAGTTAATATAATATCTTTATCTCCTTTAAATTGTGAAACTATCTCTTTAGGAAGGATGTCTGTTTTACTTAAATAAATAATGATAGGTTTATTAAATTCTTTAAATTTTTGCAATAATAATTGTTGATCCCTCAAAGAGTATGGTTCAGATAAATCATAAATATAAATAATCACATTTGCGCAATATTTTGCAGCAAGATATGCTTGTCTTTCAATAAAATTCATTTTGTCAAACCTGTTTAAAGTTCCAGGCGTATCAATAAATTGAATTTTTTTATGACCGACTTCCGCATAACCCATGTTAAGGCTTTTAGTTGTAAAAGCATAATCTGCAATTTCGGGTTTTGAACTAGTGAGTTTGGAAAGCAAAGTTGTTTTACCAATATTCGGAAATCCGCAAATTGCAACTGTTGGCATATCTTTAACAATGGGGTATGACCTAAACGTTTTTCTTGCCTCGTGTAAAAAAACAAATGTTTCTTTAGTCTGCTTAAACAGTGAAGATATCCTCCCATAATATTCTCGGCGGTATTGCATCATCTTGTCTGGATTTTTTGTCTGATTAACTATACCTACGTATTTAGTTGTAAGTGTATCAGAGGTTTTAATTATCCATCTGAGGGCCGCAATTGATTTTTTAAACAAGCCAATATCTAAGGTGGATCTTATTAGTTCATAATAAAATACAGACAATAAATCGATATCTGGAAACGAGTCTGCTAATTTAGTCAAATGCTCAGAAACAAGTCTGTTAATGACACTTAATTTTGTAATTTCAACTTTCCGAATTATCTCATGCCGAGGCAATTTGAAATGTTTGGATTTCATTGCTTTTGCTGCCTTTGTGGCGCTGGCAAAAGCTAAATCAATGTAAAAATCATGTTTTTCCACCTGTAATATCTTTTGAAAGCTCATATTATCCAAATAAAGAATTGGTTATTTAAGACTTACTATATAATTAATTTATTCGATCACTCGCGACCACTACCGATTAATAGATCGGCCGCATACTCGGCTTCGCCTAGAGTCGCTCGTTCAGACTCTGCTAATTACAAACAATTTCTAATAATTATAAACCACTACTGAATACACTAAGGAATTAGCAGATTAAAAACTAATCTCTTTTAAAGCTTTTAATGCGTGATCACTTTTATATACGCCGTTTTTTGCAATATTTTTTAAATATTCTATTTCTTGAACCAGCATCTCTTTATGATTGACTGCATAGTACTCAATTACATCCGCATCTGATACGCCTTTTGCACTCATGACTTTTTTCAAAACCCTATCAATAAAAATATTAAACACCTCATCTATATTTTTTGATGTTGCTATTAAACCTAAAGCGGTTTTTATAAGTTTATACGCACAAAGTGCCCTAAACGAAATTTCGAGCAATAAAATATGATGTTTTGTTTGTTTTTCTTCATTGCTTTTGAAAAGCATTGAAGGCACAAGTTCGCCTAAAATTTCATCATTTATCAGATAAAGAAACCTTGACCATACCAGGTGCATTTCTGAAATTTCTTTTGAGAGAGCAACTGCGCCACTAGGAGATGTTTTAATAAAATCATCCCACCCCCCTTTTTCTGTAATTAATGTTTTAATAAAATTTTGAATATCTATTTTAATATAATTTATATCATTCATTTAATATATCAACAAATTAAGATTATTAAAGATTTCGTTTATCTTTTATAAAGTACAATTATGAAACCTGTAACCTGCACCAAATTGCTGCCGGTTTTGTCAGCAATTTCCTTGGCAATCTGCTTACGATTCTTTGTTTCTAAAGATGATTTAAAAAGTTTGATTTTGATGAGATTACGTTTTTTAAGAACTGTAACTATCTCTTTAATTGTTGTATCAGATATCCCGTTTTTACCAATCCGTATCACTGGTTCAAGACTATGCGCTTTAACTTTTAATTCGTTTAAATCCATAACGTTAATAAAAAAAGAAAAAGTAGTATTTAAGGTTTGCTTCATAAAAAGATACTAATTGTTTCACAAAAAGATGCTAAAGTTTATTCTGAAATAGTAACATTACTCATTACTACATCTTCAAGAGGCATATCGCGCCCGTCACGTCCAACACTTGCAATTTCATGAACAACCTCAATGCCTTCAATAACTTTCCCAAAAACTGCATGTTTACCGTCTAACCATGGCGTTGATACTTCAGTAATAAAAAACTGACTGCCTCCGGTATTAGGACCCGAATTTGCCATTGATAAAATGCCAGGACCTTCATGTGTTAAATCAGGGTTAAACTCATCCTTAATATTATAACCCGGTCCACCAATTCCCGAACCTTGCGGATCTCCGGTTTGAACCATAAAGTTAGGAATAACCCTATGAAATTTAATGCCATTATAAAAACCTTTTTTTGCAAGTTTTATAAAATTACCTGCTGTGATTGGAGCTTTATCAAGAAAAAGTTCAGCTTTAATTGTGCCTAGCGTTGTTTCAATTGTTACGGTTGGATTCATATTATTTTCACCTATATCTGTATTTAAAGGGGCATCGCATTTATAATCATCGTTAAAATCATTGCAACAGCCGCCATTCTCATTATCGATTATAGTTGGCGCTTTACAAACGGTACATCCACTGAATGTTGCCAAAAATAAAATAATCAATACTGTTAAGATTAACCCTTTCATAATATATTGAGAATAATGTTATTTATTTATAAAACTAACGCTAATTAAATCTAATACTCATCTCATGGCCAAGACTTTGACGTTCCTTTAAATCATGAATAATTTTGGATTTATGGGCTTTCAGATTAAGTGTGCCATTATTAACTTTTTGAATAATATTTCCTACATGGTCACCACCTATCAGATGGGGCATTATAACATAATCTGCACCATGATTATAAAGTTTTAAAGCTTCATCAACTTGACCGGCCGTTACAATAACAAAAGCTTTCTTGTTAATTTCCCTCAATTTATGCAAAAGTAAATAGTTAGTGCTCATTGTTGGAATTGTGGATATCAACATTTTAATAGTTTTGAGATTAATACGTTCAAGTATTTCTGAATCGCCCGCATCACCGTAAATACAAGGCATATTTGTGCCAATTAGGTACCTAATCACTTCAGGATTGAAATCTACAACTAACGTCCTATCAAAATCGGTATTTTTACTAATCGATTTTAGAATTCCGTAGCCTATCCGATTATAACCGCAAACTACAACATCATGTTTTTTTCTTTTATTAGGAATATATTCTAAATTCTGATTTGTTAAATTAAACCGTTCGAATAAATTTAGATAATTTTTTAATTTTTTAAACATTTTTTCACCATATTCCATAAAGTATGATGTAAAAGTTATTGTGAAAATTGCGACCATTGTTGTTAAAGATAAAATTTCTGTCCCTATATGGCCTAATAAAATTCCTTGCGCAACAATTATCAATGAAAATTCGCTTATTTGGGCAAGTGTTAAAGATGTAAAAAATGCCGGATGTTTTTTATAGCCAAAAATGCTGCAAGTAGTCATCGTTAATAATGGTTTAATTATTAAAACTGAGATTGTAATAACTGCGGCAGGTAAAAAAATAATATTGAGGTCTCCAAATGTCAACTGTAAACCCAGTGAAACAAAAAATATTGTCGAAAAAAAATCTTTTAAAGGCACAACTTTACTTATTATTTCATAACTATATGGAAGATTAGCTAACGCCACGCCCCCAATAAATGCCCCAATTACAATTGAAAACCCACCTAAATAAAATAAAAATGAAAATAGGAAACAAAGCGATAACGAAACCAGAAATAAAAGTTCTTGAGACTTTGCCGTTGATTTGAAAAGTTGTGGAAATAAATAATTGCTTGCAATAAAAGACACGCCAATTAAAGCAATTCCTTTGAAGATTGAAGAAATAAGTAAACTTGAACTAAAATTATTTAGTGTTGTTAATATAGTTAACGCTGCAATTGCAATAAAATCTTCAGTAAGCAACATACCAATTACAATTCTCCCATGTAAACTATCAAGTTCTCGCTTATCAGATAATAGTTTTACACCAACCATAGTACTGCTAAATGCTAAAATAAGCCCAATATATACCGAGATTAATTTGCTAAAATCAAAAAGTAAACCAATACCATAACCCATTACAAATAAGAATAAAACCTGCAACCCCCCGCCTAACGTTGAAACCAAACCAACATTCTTTAACCTGCTAAAATCAATCTCCAGACCGGCAATAAATAATAAAAATGCTATGCCTATCTCTGAAATTTGAGTAATAGTGTCCGAGTTAGTTACCCAGCCAGTAATGGGTCCAAGTAAAAGTCCTGCAAAAATATATGCTGGAATAAAAGGTTGTTTAAAAAATTTAACAATATATGCTAAAATAGTTGCAACAATAATTATTATACCAACTTCAAAGAATACATTTACCATATATAAGCCACTTAGTAAATATTATTGATATAATATCTATAAAAAGGTTATTATTTTGAGTTATATTTGTAATATAATATTCTTTATGGATGAAGTATGTCAAAGCTTATTTTTGGATATCACAACCACCCGCAGGTAAAAACCTAATTATATCATCAAGATCAACATCAGCTTTAAATTTAGATTTAATCTTTTTTGCAATTGTGCTTGATTTTTCTTTTCCTTGTGTGATTATTATATATTTATCTGCATTAACTTTTATAGCGGTTACAGGCCCCCCAATAATCTCTTTATCTTTCAAACCAATAGCCAACTCTAACTTTGGATGCAGGTATGTAGTTTTACCACGGATCATGAACGAACCTTTCCCTAGAAACTCGCCAGATTGCGCTTGCTTAGAAATTTGGCCAGGGGTTACATAAAATACATCTGAAGTAGAAAGCCCGGCTTTCCACGCTTTTGAATTATATGAAGCAGTAGCTTGAGCAGTTTCTTCTTTGGTGATATCCCCTATTTCTCTACCTTCCGATTTTACAATAAAAAATGGCGATCCGGCCATATCAGTATGAAACACTAAATCCCCTATTTCGATATGTTTCTTAACAATGATATCATTAGTAGTAGCATCTCTGCCACCAATTACTAAAAAATTTTCTGAACTATAAAACCAACGAAATTTTTCGTACCAATACTTTTTCCGGGCAGATTTTTCAACCAAAATCTCTTTTTTTGATTCTTTATGTTTAATAGAATTCAATTTATCAATATTTTTTTGCAAAATCCCAAGCACGCCTGCAATTTTCTTTTTTGATTTTTTAGATTTTTCAAAATAAAAAGAAGCATTTTCTTCAAGAGATTTTACTAAATCAAGTTTAATTTCTACCATTTTTAATAATAACTATTAACATGTGGCAATTGACTGTATATTGAGTTTTGCGCCATCACAAGAAACTAATTCACTGCCTTTTTTAAATTTAGGAATAATTTCCACATTTTCAATATCACCATAAGTTGTTATATCATACTCAACTGCCAAATTAAGTAAACTGTTTGGAGCAATTGTATCGCCAAAATTTTTTGTTTTAATTCCATCTTTACTGCCATGAACCCAAACACTTACTCCTGCAAGTTCAGAGTTACCTGAATTTTTTAAGTTAAGTTGAACATTTTGGTCATTGAAACAAATAAAACCTTGAGTGCTTATCTGTAAATCCGCACTACAATCATCTCCAGCTAAACCAGAACCAATCTGCATTACAACTGCGCCTAATGCAACTGCAAAAGCAATTAACAAGATTGTAGCAATTAAAGGCGATACTCCTTTTTTTGATTTTAAAACTAGCATAATATGATATTATAGAATTAGAGATTTATAAAGTTAACTTATTTGTTACCCTACATGAACTTATTAACTAATAAAACCGCCTGAAACTTCTAAACAATACACATTAAATTAAACTACATAAATATCCAAATAATAGAATTGCAATTAAAAAGTCAAAAGCTTGCTTCGCCCAATCTGATTTCTTAGACCCCCGTCACAGACCAATGTCATGTTCGGTTCGGTCAACCCGCTATAAATACGAGCTTTTGACTACCGAATAACCGCCAATCAAAGACTGGTGAAAAATGAGTGTATTTTATAATAATATAGCCCATTCACTTGAAAAGATTAATTAATTTCAAAAACTGGCTTTTTATTTAATTCAGTTATCGCGTATTTTAATTTTTCTTTTGAGTCAGAATAGATTATAAAAACAGTTTCGCCTTTTTTAATATTATAACCTACATGGTAATTTAAATAAATGCCCGCTGCTTTATCCAATGGAGCGCCGGCAATTCTTGCAATCCTCGCAATCCTTTTATTATGCAAATATTTAATCTTACCTGATTTTTGGGCCAACACTTTGTAACTGAATTCTCCAACTTTAATCTTATTGGGATCAATATACGGATTACCTCCCTGAGCCCGGATCATATCCTGCATTTTTTTATACGCTAAACCTGATTCTAACATAACACGAGCTGTCTCTTTAGGCCGTTTAACACCGGCCATTTTCAAAATTAAAGTTGTAACATATAAAGATTTACGTTTTAAATCCGAAGGAGCTTTGATATCGTTTTGTAAAACCCATAAAACATCTCTTGCTTCAAGATTAGGGCCAATCCCGTGACCAATTGGTTCTTTCCCATCACTTAAAATTACTTTAATTTTCATGCCTAAATGTTTTCCAAGCATTGTAAAATCTTTCTTAAGTATTTTTGCTTTTTTTTCAGAAACTACTTTTGCTTCAAGACCTACAGGGATGTCAATTAACACGTGAGTCGCCTTGACTGCCGCTTTTTTCGCCAAGATACTTGCCAAAAGCATGCCTTGCGGATCCAGACTTAACGGATGTCTCAGTCTAATTAATTTATCATCTGCAGTCGCAAGACCCATGCCCCCGCCCCATGCAATAAATCCCCCTACTTTTTTCATAATTATTTTAAGTTTAGTTAATTTAACTGATACCGGTGCCAATACTTCCATTGTATCTGCAGTCCCTGAAGGAGAAGTGATAGAACGCGAAGAAGTTTTTGGAAACTTTAAACCTGCAGCAACGCATATGGGAACTACCACCATTGTAGTCCTATTTCCCGGCACCCCCCCTATACAATGTTTATCAAATATTAAACCATTAGAAAAATTTAAAATTTCCCCTGAATCAACAATTGCTTTTGCAAGCGCCCCCGTCTCTTCCAATGATAACCCATTAGTATAGCATCCAGAGATAAAATAACATAATTCTATCTCGGTTAAATTATTTGAAATGATATCTTTTACTATGCCATTTATCTCTTCTTTAGTTAATTCTTTTTTATCTAATTTTTTCCGGATAGAAACTAAACTGGCCGGTTTATCAATTAAATCAATGGTTACGATTGCGTCTTGTTTAACATTTAAAGTATCTAAAACTTCTTCAAATAATCCTATATGCCCTGGGGATACGGCTTTTTTACTTTCGGCTATGTCGGTTATTGCAACAGTTTTCTTATTGCCTTTTTTTACTATAACCCTGTCTCCATGATGAAGGTCAAGTTTAACAGCATCTTTTTGATTGATTAAAATTACTTGAATGCCCCCTGTTGCAATATCCATATCTTTTACAATTAGTTTCATATAATTATTTTTTCTTGCATATATATTTTAAACAATACAGAGAAAAATGAAAGTATTAATGGGCCCAGTATTACTCCTATTATCCCAAATAAATTTATGCCTCCCAAAACCCCTAACAACATCAAAGCAGGATTAATATCTGTCCTGCCAGAGATAAAAATAGGTTTAAGGAATGTATCCATCAATGAAAGAAAGACCCCAATAATTAAAATTACCCATACTTTCCAATAAACTCCAAAATATAGCTGATAAAGTAAAATCGGCACCCATATCGCGGCCGGACCAATCAAAGGTATAAATGCTAAAAAACCGATTAAAAGTCCCCAAAAAATTGGTGACGGCATTCCGATTAAAGCAAAAGCTAGTATGGCTAACAATGCTTCAAGTATGCCCACAATAAATACACCATAAATAATCGAATAAGTTACGTCATTTAAATTTTTTGAAATTAATTTTAAGTGATTCCGATTGAATGGAAGAAATTCATAAATTTTTTCAGTTAATGTCGCTGAAGAAATAAACAAATAATATGTTATAAAAAGTATAATAAATAGATCTAATAAAATTGCGGGTAAAGAAAGCGCTAATCTTGAAAAGAATTCTAAAATATAACTTGTACCCTTATCTAATGCCTGTTCAAGATAATATCTGGTTTCAAGATCTCCAAACAAATTCTTAACATCACATAATAAACTGGGACTATCACAAGTCGTTAATTCCGCCACATTCAAATTTTGAATCCCGAAAGTATAAATTATATATGCTTCTTTGGTTAAACTGTTTAATAAAAATATCGAAGGTATTGTCACCAATAAAATAATAATTGTTGAAACTAAAAATGCTGCTACTTTCTGATTATTTAAAACTTTAAATAATTTTTGATATAATGGATAAAAAATATATGCTATAATTCCGCTGCTAAGTATAGCAACCATAAATGGTTTAAGTAATAAATAAGCCACATACAAAAATATTCCTAAACTACCAAAATACAAAAATTTACGATTTGAAGATTTTGACATAAATCTACCTTTTACCTGCCTTTTTTATTTAATTATGGGAATTTTACTTTATAAATGTTTATATTTTAGACACCGTCCGGAAAGTAATCTATATACGGACAGAAACAATTATGTTTTTATTAAAAAAATTAATAAGAATATTTTCAAGCTCTAATAAATAATAGCCACTATAAGACCATTAATCTGTCCAAATCGGACTTTCTCAGGATCATTAAACAAATTATTATCGCCTTTAAACGTTGCATACCAGCCAATTTCATCTGAACTGATATTTACAACTCTATGAATAATTATATTGTCCAATAATTCCGAGTTATATGATACAATATCACCAATATGGACCTGTTCTGGGAGAGAAGGTTTAATCTCAATGGTATTTGCTTCAATATCAAAAACAGGGTCCATAGAATTAGTATCTGCAAACTTTGCCCAGTGCGCATTTTCAATAGTTAATACAATCTTGTCATTATATACCTTTATTTGATTTTCAGGTATGTGATTAAATGGCGAATCCTTTTCATTATTCAAACTATAAACTGCGCTTGATAAAAATAATAATATAAGTATTCCGGCCAAAATAATATAATTTCTCATAAAATATGGACAAAAAGCGCCATTATTTAAGCGTTGCTTCAATTTTCATACATTCAGTTACCCCTATCGAAATTTTATTGTATTTACATAAAAAATATTTAATTTGTTGGCAAATCTAAATACACGCAATCATTAAAAATAATTAAAATTCAGATATGAATAATAGAAAATTGTTAACTACAATCTCAATGAATTATAATTATAATTGATAATTAGGACAAAGTGCCTTAAATGAACAAAATCAATAACCGTAACCTTTATAAACTGGTGCGGTCAACACGATATAAAAGAAGATGTGGGCTTGCTCGCCTGAATTCCAGTCTTGAGATTATCCAAGAATAGCAAAACAACGGAGGCAAATAAAAATGAGTTTATACAAATACATAAGGGAACTCTGGAAACAGCCTAAAGAAAATTTAGGCGAAATAAATAAACAAAGGCTAATCAAATGGCGTAGACAACCCTCTACTGTTAG
>Ga0209542_10014713_pt1 | contig 13267 bp, 16 predicted proteins | sample RifCSPhighO2_01_FD_184028 | JGI IMG/M metagenome (GOLD analysis project Ga0209542, IMG submission 184028) | Soil microbial communities from Rifle, Colorado - Rifle CSP2_plank highO2_0.1 (SPAdes) (version 2) | ecosystem: Environmental > Terrestrial > Deep subsurface > Rock core/Sediment ... | reverse complement strand
ATATCATGGTAACGGTTTTGGACATTGGCCTTATCCAAGCTTTTGACGTCGTCTTCCCGGTGATTCTAGTCTGGGCTATTGTCTTTGCCCTGCTTCAGAAAACGGGAGTGATCGGCTCTGAGAAAGCTCTGGGCATCAATGCTGCTATTGCCAGCGCAGTGGCGCTAATGGTCTTGTTGTCGCAAAAAGTGATTGACCTCATTAATTTTATGCTGCCCTGGTTTACTGTCGCCATCATCTTTTTTGTACTGCTTATCTTGATTTTCAGGACCTTCGGCTTGAAGGAATCAACACTTGAAGCTGCCGTTCAGGACAAGACTGCCTACTGGGCCCTGTTAGGAGTTGCGCTGGTTATCATGATTGCTGGGCTTGGCAGCGTTTTCGGCCAGTCCTTGCTGGAGCAGCAGGCGGTTGTTGATACCGCAACAGTAGAAGAAGGCGGGGTTGCTACTGGAAGTTTCCAGGCTAATATTTATGCTACCTTATTCCACCCTAAGGTGTTAGGAATGCTGATCATGTTTACGATCATTGTTTTTGCAGTGGCCTTGTTGAGCGCGTAGATGGTTGGATATAATCATTGTAGATTAATAATTGTTAAAAAAGAAGCGCAAACCCTAAATCAAGGAGGGATTCAAGTGAACCGTATAAACGAATACATCAGAGTTAAGTTGAATAGCTCAATAGAGAATAAAGCTAATGGGTTTTATCTGTTGGCAACCCATGGAAAAACATACTCTGATAAAGAAGATGAATTCATTGTAGAAAAAGGGCTTCTTCGTCTTTTAACTAAAAATAAAATCAAGTTTGAAAAACTCCCTCTACAGGGAGCATGACTCATTTTAAAATCGATATACAATTGCCTCAGAACTTTAATCCTGAGGAAGGTGAAGTGGCGGGTCAAGAAGTTCCAAAACTTCTAATTCGGCAAACTTATACAGAACTCTTAGAATTAGCTGGTGGAATAAATACTACTAATGAGCCGATCATGGGTTCGTGGATTTGTCCCAAAACAAAGAAGACATACCACGATAAAAGCATTGTTTTTTCTGTACTCCTCGAGTCAGAGAATAGAAAAACCATAGCTAATGTTCCTAAGATCAAAGAATTACAAAAATATAAGGAGACCTTGAAAGAACGATTCAAGCAACATGAGATCTTTATGGTTGCTACACATTGCTCGTGGCTGTAGTATGTATTTCTCTTGCAATATCTTTTTAAAACACGTTATGATTATACTTTTTATTTACTATTGGGGGTTGAGATCATGGGTTTAGAACTGATGCTTGGATTTGGTAATAAAAAAAAATCTTCTTACGGTGCGCAGTTAGGTGTGAAAAATGAATCTGCCTATCCGCATCATGTTTTGCAGATGGGTCTGTATAATGATGTTCCAGCAGGCGAAGATTTTAAGGGATTGCAGGCTGGTATAATTAGTCTTGTTGGGCAAAACTTGTCCGGAGCTCAAATCGGTGTTCTAAATGGTGTTGATAGAGGAGCAGTGTATGGTCTTCAAGTCGGGGCTGTGAATGCAGCAAATATATCTGGTGCCCAAGTAGGAGTTCTAAATCTCACCACCGAGATATACGGTTTACAAATAGGGGGAGCCAATGTTTCGTTTAAATTCGATAAAGATCAAGCTATTGTGCGCGGCGCTCAAGTAGGAGCATGGAATTATGCACAAGATCTGGCTGGAGGCCAAGCAGGACTAGTTAATTATGTTAAGGAAGAGTTAGATGGTTTACAGCTCGGCGCTCTTAATATCGCTGGCGATGATTTCAACGGCGTTCAAGTAGGTTTAGTCTGTTACGCTGGAAATGGAAACTATCTTCAGTTAGGTCTGCTAACATTCCGCGGCGGAGAAAGAGATTGGTACAAGAAATTCTCTCCAATCATCGGCTTTAGCAGCAACGGGAAAAAAGAAGAAGCTAAAACAGAAGCTGAACCGCCAAAAGAACCACAAGGATCAACTAAGCATGGAACTGACTTGTAATCTTATTTCTTCTTTTTCAATTCATCCTTAATAGAGGATAAGTCTTTCACATTCTGAACAAAAGTAGGAATAACATCCTTAAACACCCTTCCCACCGCTTTTAATTCCGTTCCTACATCCTGCATCCTGGTGTCGTAATCTTCTAATTTTCCCAGGACACCTTGATGAAGAACCTGGAAATCTTCCTTCAGCTTCTCCAGATCAGAACTCATCTTGCTTTGTTTTTCTTCGATCTTCTCCTTCCAGTCAACAATCTTCTTGACTTCAGAGATCAGATCGTCCCACTTCTCGTCGATCATTGCTTCAGTAATCTCTTCAATCCTTTCGTAGATATTTCCCATTTCCGGACTTTCCTGTGGAGACGGTCGTGGAGGAAGCATTGCTGCAGCACTCATTGGCGGAGCGGAAGTTGGCATTGTCCCAGTGTCAGCCCGTGAAAGTGCCTGCATGATCTGGTCATGAGAATACCCTTTTCTGGAAAGCTCGTCCATAATAATCGCATCTGTCAATCCTTCTTCCCGCAATTGCAGCACATCTGCAACGGGAGGAGCTTTTTTTTGATCAAATAAAGCCATATCTATATCACCTGTTTATATCTATATCACCTGTTTTGAAGGAGGTTAAGGTTTATTCCTTTTTATTCTTTTCCTTTTTTATGAGAATGCGTCGTTGTTTCATGCGTATGATGTATATGCTTATTTACTGCTTCATGCTGATGCGCTTCAAGCGCCTTGGCCAGGTCATCCTGAGTCACAAAATGCAGCGGATTCCAGAACTCAATATACTTTTTGATGGTCATAACCTCTTCAATTCCTGCCGTCTGTTTCAACTCTTTGATGATCAAGTCCATTTTTTGCACCGTCTTTTCCTGCTGGTGCTTCATCTCCATCAGATCGTCATTGAGCGTCTTCATGTTTTTTCGCAGGCTTTCATTCTTTTTGATAAGATCATTCTTAAGGATGTCTACTTCTCTCATGAGCGTATTCATTTTGCTTTCCAGTCCTTTTACCCAGACATAGAGCTTGGCATTTGTAAACTCGCTCGGCGCTTGAACTCCTGCCGGTTTTTGTGTCCCAAAATCCATAAAATATATCCAATGAAAAGATTATAATAAACTTATGTGAGTATCCTAGAGTGGTGTTTTAGCTTACTCAATTCTGCAGGGACTAGATTACAGAAAATATAATAAACCCTTCCTTACATTAATAGACTCAAAGATGGTGATGGATAATATTAAGAGCTGTTTTGATTTTGAAACCTTCCACGAAGGGGAAAATAAGATACTGCGAATCTCCTGCGAGAAATGTTCTTTTCCCCCGTCGATTGAATACAGCGAGGTCTGCATGTCCAAGGTTGTTGATCTCCTGCTGCAAGTTACTGGCGTCAATATCATTATCCTTACCCAGCAGCGGGAGTATGAGTATGATTACAGCCAGACTTCACTGCTACTGGAATTAGCATCATTGTATAAGCGCCTGAACCAGGAGGACCGCTTTACGTATTCCCATATCGTTGTTGATCCCTTGCATGAGCGCTACATCAGGTCGAGCTATGCACAGTTCCAAAGTATTTTGTCCAAGAAATTGAAAGATGATCCCTTGGCTGCATATGTCGAACTCAAACGGCTGGAAACGAGGGAAAAGATAAAGGTCCAGCAGATCATTGATGCACGGCAGCTGGTTTCCCAGCGGAAGTTTATTGCCATCATGGACGAGGTAATTAAAGCTGTTGAAGGGACTGCATTAATTACTATGCTGATGCCGTATACTGGGGATTATAAAGTTGGCGAGCGGCAGATTTACGGGAACGTCTTTCATCCCACCACCAGACCTGATTTCATGTACACTAGATTAATTACTGATTTTCCGGAAGGAAATCTTGTGGAAAGTTATGATTTCCCTGCCGGCATGGATACGTGCTCGGTGAACATCTTTTCGTTTGATGAGGATATAAAAACTCTATACCATCTTACCCCGGCTGAGTTTACCTTCACCGAGGAAGAATATTCTTTGCTTGATGATGCCAAGAGGATCATGTCCGAGCATAAACCTACTCGAAAAGAGTTCGTCGATCCAGAACGGATGAGGGAGGTGTTTTTCAACATCGGCAAGGATCTGTTGACTGATCTGGTGAGAAATAAAAATCTCAAATTAAAAGAAGAAAAAATTGAGCAATTATCACAAGCGCTTCTTCGCCATACTGTTGGCTTTGGTCTGATAGAGTTATTGCTTTCTGATCCTAAAGTACAAGACGTGAACATCAATTCACCCAGCGGGGAACTGCCTATCTTTATCGTGCATCAAGACCATGGGGATTGCTACACGAATATCTACCCGACAGGATTGGAAGTGGACAGCTGGGCCACCAAATTGCGGTTAATTTCTGGCCGTCCATTAGATGAAGCAGATCCGATTCTCGATACGGAACTGCGGGTGAAAGGATTTACATCAAGGGTTTCAGCCATTACTGCTCCTCTAAGTCCGAATGGGCTGCTTTTTTCCTTTCGGCGGCATCGCGATTATCCCTGGACCTTTCCACTCTACCTCCAGCCGAAGATACGATACTTAGATGCCATCGCAGCAGGACTGCTCAGTTTTATCATTGACCATAATGCAACTATTTTAATAGCAGGAACACGATCCAGCGGCAAAAGCAGCCTGTTAGGAAGTTTTTTGGTGGAAATCCAGCGCCGCGCGCGGATCATTACGATTGAAGATACCTTTGAATTGCCCCAGGAATCATTGCGAAAGTTAGGTTACAATGTTGATTCACTTAAAGTTGCTTCAGCCTTAGCCTCAAAGGAGGGATCTGAAGTTGATCCTTCCATCGGGATACGGTCAACCTTACGCTTGGGTGATTCAGCCATTTTTGTCGGTGAAGTGCGAAGCAAGGAAGCTATCGCCCTGTTTGAAGCAATGCGTGTTGGCGCAGCTGCCAATGTGGTTGCCGGAACCATTCATGCAGATTCCCCCTACGGTGTCTATGACCGGGTTGTGAATGATATCGGCGTCCCTAAAACCTCGTTCAAGGCTATTGATATCATTGTAGTTACAAATCCGGTCATTTCCGGCCTGAAAAAATACAAGAGAGTGCTGCGGATAACGGAGGTGCGGAAGGAATGGGATGACGATCCTCTCAAAGAAGGTGCCTTTGTCGATTTGATGGTCTATAACCCTAAGACCGATCAGCTGGAGATTACCGACGATCTGATCAATGGCAATTCTGATGTTTTAAAACGGATGGCTGGGCGGGTGAAGGAATTTGCCGGCGACTGGGATGCTGTTTGGAGAAACATTGAGCTGCGTGCAAATTGCAAGCAGGCTATTGTTGATGCTTTCTCCAAGCTCAATGACGATACGCTCCTTGAAGCCGGGTTTGTGATTAAAGCGAACGACATGTTTCATCTGATTTCTGACAGAGTTAAGGAAAAAGTCGGGCATATGGACAGCACCATGATCTTGTTTGAGTTCAAGGAATGGCTGCGCAGGGAAGTGCAGAAAAATAGATGATTCTGTTTATAATAATGGGAAAAACTATTCTGGTTGTTCTCAAGAAATATTTACCGTTCTTTTGATGCACGCCACCACGGCGGCAAGACGGATTTCTCACTCCGTTCGAAATCCTGCATGCCACCCCGTATGGGACAACCCCCGTCATGCCTTGCGCCGTGGCGTGCGGTGAGGGAGGGGTGGCTCCCTTCGGGAAACCCGAACAGGGCAAATGCGATACAAAGTGAGCATTTGACCGCATGAAAATAAACAACGATTTATTTTCAGCGCAGAAATACGGTAGTTTCCGTATTTCTTGCGTCGCACCGCCACTGGCGCAAAAATTCTGGAAATAATGTTTTGTAGAAAGTCTTTTATAGTCCCTTCTTAAAAATGCTGATTATGAGATACAGGATAATCACCCATGGTGGATGCACGAGCATGGACGGGTTTGCCAGCGCGTTCATCTTTAAGAAATATCTGGCTCCGCTGCTGGGAATCGAGATCTCTGAAATCCGCGGGGTAAATCCTGTTGATGTAGAGTTAGGGACGTTTAAATTTAGCAAAGGGGATATTGTGCTGGACTTGCCGATGCCCAAGGAAAAGATATTTTTCTGGTGCGATCATCACTTGTCGGCCAAGCCGAAAGGTGATGTGCCAGAGAACTATTACTGGAAAGAAGTTCCCAGCTGCACCGGGTATCTGATAGATATCGCTGTTGAAATGGGCTTGAAGCCTGGCAAGGAGCTTCTTGAGTTTAAAGAAGCTCTGGATATCATGGATGGGGCCTTGTACAGCAAAGAACAAATCAAGAAGGTATACTACCCTCGAAAAAGTTATGAGGACTTGTCAATGTTAGAAAAAGTCCACGTCATCAGTGCAATGTTCCATACTGGTGATTATTTTTTGAATTTGGAGGTTTTTCAAACTCTACTCTCTGATCTGAGCACAACGCCTGTTGATGGTGCAGTCTGGAAATTACAGCCGCTGATGTATTTTAAAGCCATGTTGAAGGGCTATGAAGCATGGCGGAAAGATGTCGATGAAATTATGTATCTGGATCCAGAAAGCAAATGCGTCGTCGTTGACCAGCGGAAAAAGTTTTTAAATGGAAGGAAGGATAGATTTTATCCGCACATGAAATTCCCGGAATCTGCCTATAATTTATTTCTTAAATCGGTTGGTGTGGAATCCTACCTTGGAATTGGCTCCAACATCTTTCATAAAGACCGATGTAAAGTTAATCTTGGCGAATTGTGTAAGACTGTCGGCGTTAAATTCGGCAAAGGTTCTGGCGGCGGGCATTATGCTGTGGGCGGGGCAACCATCGAAACTGCTAAAGGTGATGAGGCGATTACGTTTATTTTGGAGACCCTGAGAAGCAAAGCTTCTGGGGCGCAAAAGTGATAGTTTTCACTTTTTGCGAGTTGAAGGAGAAAAGGCAGTAAAATATTTAAATTAAGCTTCATTTTAGTAAAATATGGAAACAGTGACTATATCCAAGGGAGAGTACGATTATCTTAAGCGTTTAGAAGAAGTAGCACAGGAAGAATTACTTCTAAGTATCAAACGTGGACTAAAGGACGCTGCTCAAGGAAAAATACGGGAACGTTAAAGTATTTTTTTTAATGAGATCCTTATAGATATTAAGTTCTTGTTTTATTTTATCTATAGTCTCTTGTTGGGCTTTCTTATCGCTTATGGTAACTAACAAGACGGTATCAATGTCTTCGTATATAAGAAAGTAGACTCGATATTTTCCCAATTTCTTTTCTCGGAAAAAAGGATATCCTAATGGTTTTCCAACCTGCCATGTTTCTTTAAGTTGTTTGATAATATTTTTAATCTGTTCTTGATAATCTGTGGGCATTAATCTTTCCAAAGTATCGAATTCTTTTGTAGAAACTACTCGAACCATTGAGTTGCTCTTTTTAGGAAGTAGTTATAAGGATTTGTGAGGTGAAGAAGATAGAAGTTATTTTTCTCTCCTTACTTATAACACACATCACAGCCCTTCAAGTCTCCTTCTACTTGGGCATGCAATTGGCATAATACTTTAGAATGTTTGATATGTTCGCTAATCTTCTGGATCTGATGAAATGCCGAGGCCTGGTCAGTAATTTCAGCTGCCGCTTTCTTGATGAACTCTTTCAATTCTGCCGGAAAGCTAATTTCCTTGCCCCTCTTTTCTGTCGTATATTGAGAAACTGCTGCTTCAGTGATATTCAGCAATTTGGCAATATCTTTCTGCGATTTTCCTTTCTCTTTGAGAGCTACCACTAATTCTTTCCTGATAGCTGGCAGTATATACCAAACTTCAATTTCTTGAGGATGTTGCGCAGGTACTTTCATGATAGCTATAATATGTCGAGAAGTTAAAAAGCTATTGGAGAAATAGAGAAAAAAAAGAAAAAATTAAAAAATCCTAATTCAGCAGTTCAGCATCTACTAATCCATAGCCAAACAGATCATCTTTACCTATTGCTCCTAAATCATCAGCAGTACTTTGCAATAATGCTCTAACTTCTGCATTACTGAGCAACGGATTTGCTTCCCATGCAAGTGCAACAACTCCCGACACATGCGGCGTAGCCATGCTGGTTCCGCTTAAAGTGGCGTAACTGCCATCTTTATAGGTGGAAAGAACACTTACTCCTGGAGCAGCTAATTCCACTTCTGGTCCTACGTTGCTGAAAGATGCCAGATTATCACTACTGTCAGTGGCAGAAACGGCTACAACAGAGTCGTAGGCAGCCGGATATGAAACAGCTCCACCATAATCATTGCCGGCAGCTGCTACTAACAACACGCCATTCGCGTAAGCAGCATCAACAGCATCATGCATCGCCTGTACATCCGCGCTAGTACCTAAACTCATGGACACAACTTTCGCGCCGCTTTGCACACAGTAATCAATTCCTGCAATGACGTCGCTGAGGTATCCAGATCCTTGTCGGTTCAATACTTTGGCTGCTAACAATGATGCGCCTGGCGCGACTCCTACTACGCCAATAGCATTATCAACTGCGGCAACTGTTCCGGCAACATGTGTTCCATGTCCATTGTCGTCATCCCATTTAGTTGGGTCTACAGTCAGGCCTTTTGCGACAAAGTTTCTGCCGCCAGCAATATTTGCCTGCAGATCAGGATGATCTTTGTCAATCCCTGTATCAACAACACATACTTTTACTCCGGTTCCGGTATGGTTTGAAAGATCAGCATCAACTCGATCAACTCCCCAGGGCAGAGTCTGCGCCGGCTGCGAAGGAGCAGGCTTTCCTTTTCCAGAAGCATGAGCTACTGCATCAAATTCAACACCTACAACATTCGGGTTCATCAACAAACCGTTTAATGCGGTAGCTGGAACTTCCACAGCTAAAACATTTTCAAGCAGTGTATAACTGTGCAGAACTTTTCCGCCAGCAAGATGCACCGCACCTACATCTGGTTTTCCTTTAAATTCTAAAAATACCCGTACTTTCTCTGGCTGGTTTCCTGCTGCTGTTGCCAGTGCGGAAAATACCAGAAGAGAAATCATCATTACAACAATTATTTTTCTCATGTTTTTTGCCTCCTACTTATTGTGAGGTGCAAGGAGTGCGACTGGTTTAAATAGTTTGTTGTCTGGCAGCATAATTGTGCTATCCAGTTTTAACTAGACAATCTATCTTTATTGATATCTAGTCTTAGAAAACAATAATAATAACGGCTCGACGGCCAGTCCTCACTTCGTTCGTCCTATCCTGCTCGGCATCCCGTATGGAGCAACCCCTGCCTCGCCGAGCGTTATTATTGTTTTCTTTTCATTAGATTCTTATGAAAATGTCTAGCAGTTTCGGGATAACACCGTCTGGCAGCATAATACACTTGATAAGTAATGATAAAAAATTAAACAGAAAAATCGAGCATGAATGGAGTCTGAAATATCAATTTGGTCAGACAACCCCTAATCATTTCCATAAAATTTCTCTTTATAGAAACGAATCAGCTGTTCAACTTCCGGGATACAGCTCTTATTGCCAATGCCTACTTTTGTTTTCTTTTGCACCGCTTCAAGTGTTACTGCTCCTTCCAGCACCGCTTCTTCAATATCATGGTCGGTAACTTTAGCGATGTGGTCGATCATCCTGACTTTCTCGGTTTCAACTTTTTCCTTTTGCCCGGTCTTTTCGTAATGATCATTGATCGCAGCCCTGAGAGCTTTGTCGCCAAGAACGGAGCAGTGGAATTTCCGCGTCGGCAGATCCCCCAATCGTTTCACGATATCCATCGGCTTGAGTTTCATTGCCTCTTCAACTTTCATCCCTTCATTTTCAGAGATCATCACTGACATCATGCTGGTAGATGCGATCGCGCTGGCACAGCCGAACGTTTGCCATTTGCAATCCTGTATCCTGTCGTCTTTAACCTTGATCCAGATTTTCATCATGTCCCCGCATGCCGGACTGCCGACCATGCCCATGCCATCATACTGGTATCCTTCAGCTTCTTCATTAGTTTTGAATAAATTTCGCGGGTTGAAAAAATGGTCTTTGACGATGTCTGTGTAAAACCAGGCTTTGCTGCCTGCAGAAACATCACCCAACGTTTCGCTTTGTTCGATCTTAATTGTTTCACTCATTGCATTGCACCTCTTCTAGTGTTAAGTTTACTGGAGAAATCTTCCGTAGCGATTCAACGATCCCCGGCAGGACTTCCAAAAGTTTATTGATATGCTCTTCCGTGGTTCTTTTGCCAAGCGTAAATCGCAATGTTCCATGGGCAACTTCATACGGCAATCCCATGGCTAAGATGACATGGCTTGGATCAAGTGATAAGGATGTGCATGCACTTCCAGATGATGTACAGATACCATGCTCGTTTAGGTATAACATCATTGCTTCCCCTTCCACGTCAAGGATGGCGATATTGGCATTATTGGCCAGGCGTTCAGTAGGATGCCCGTTGAGCATTATTTTTGGAACTTTCTCTTTGATTCCGTCGATGAGTTTCGTGCGCAGTTTCAGTAATCGTTCATTTTCCTGTTCTCGTTCAGCCTGCGCTAATTCTAGTGCCATCGCAAAACCGATGATACTTGGCACATTCTCTGTGCCGCTGCGCATCCTGTTTTCCTGCCCGCCGCCATGGATGAGGGGATGGATCTTAACCCCCTGCCGGACATATAACAAGCCTACTCCTTTCGGACCGTAGATCTTACTGCCGTTGAGCGTAAGCAAATCCACGCCCAGGTTTTGCACGTTGATATCTAAACTCCCTCCGGCCTGGCAGGCATCAGTGTGGAAGTAAACTTTATGCTGTTTTGCAATTTCAGCCAGCTCTTGTATTTTCTGGATCGTGCCCATTTCGTTGTTTGCATACATAATACTGATTAAAATAGTGTCATTCCGTATGGCTCGCTTCAATGTTTCTGGATTTACCTGCCCATATTTATCAACATCTAAGTACGTAACTTCAAAACCTTCCTGTTTTTCCAGATATTGGCAGGTTTCCAGCACGGCTTCATGTTCAATTTTAGAAGTGATGATATGTTTGCCTTTAGCTTTGTTGGCTCGTGCTATCCCTTGAATCGCCATGTTGATGCTTTCGGTTCCGCTGCCGGTGAAGATGATTTCCTGCTCTTTTGCGGCGTTGAGTAATTTCATAATTTTCTGTCGCGCTTCTGCCAGCGCTTCCTTAGCTCGCAGGCCGATAGTATGGAAACTGCCGGGATTGCCGAATTCCTCAGCGTAATATCTACTCATCGCTTGCAGTACTTCTTCCCGCACATAGGTGGTTGCGGCGTGGTCAAGGTATATTTCTTCCATGGTAGTTAACAATCGTTAATTTATTTATAAATGTTTTGTAATTCTATCCTATCGGGCAGTTTGTGTAAGTCCATCGTCTAAAATGCTGGCAGGCAAGGGAAGACATCAAAGCTGCGTTTAAGAAGCTGAAGTGATGTTAGGTATTTCAGGTTTACAGTTATTTTTCTACAATTATCCTTATGTTCTTTACAAATGTGGTAGCATTCTGTATTGATTGTTGTGCTGGTTCAACATTTGCTTGAGGAAGAGTGTGATAGGTAAAATTTCCTCGTTTCCATTTCTCATTTTTGAAAATTTGAAGAAGTTCGTCTGCTCTTACGAGTATCTTCTGGTAAATTTTTAATAACTCTGTGTCGAGTAGTCCTGAATCTACAAATTCTTCTTTGAATACTTCGTACGTTTTCTTATGGACATCAGGCATTTCCGTCTTTATTCCTTTCGTAAGCAAGATCGCTTTTACGGCAAAGAATATTGCATAATAGGAATGAGATATTACTGCGCTATAGAAAGTCATTTCTTCTTCGATTTGGAATTCTACTTTCTTCTCACGGTTATTAGAGATTGCAAATAACAGCTTGGCTGCGCTAAGTTCGTTGAAGGAGCGGCGCAAGTAAATTTTAACCGTCGAATCCATGTCGTATCGCCTCCAATACTATTGAATAGTATTCTTTTCCACCGCTTATTATTAAATTGTTTCGTGCAATTTCCTTCCCGTAGTTTTCTTCTTTGTTAGTAAGCATTTCATAAAATTGTGCTTGAGTGAATACATAAGGGTGGAATTCTGGGGCCATTAGTTCAGCTTCTAATTTTATTTGACTTATTATTGCCGTAGGATTTTGTCTGTCATCACAGATGATTACGATGTCCACATCCGAGGTCTCTTTTTGTTTTCCCTTAGCGTAACTTCCTGTAATGATAAATATAAAAAAAGCCGTTTTTAGTTTATCGAGTATTTTTTGTATATTTTTCCAAGGAATATCTTTCTGAATTGTTGAAGAGTGTTCCGCAATAAAGCCTACTGTGTTTAGGGCAAAGACAGAATTATTGAGAGAATATGCTATGCTATTGCCTATTCTCTTATCTCTGAGGATTTTTTTTTCAACTAAGCGTTTAAGGGAAACATGGACATAATTATCTGACTTGTTATGGGACAATCTCTTCACTTCCCGGAAGGTCAATTCTCGCCACGGTTCTCTGGCAAATGGTTCTAAGATGGTGTATTCTTTAGTTATCATTCTAATTTTATGGAATGTTTATTCCAAAATAGTGGAATATATAAACTTTTCTACAGAGTTTCTCTAATTTTCAAGAAGTTTAAGCAAAAGTTTATATAATGTTTGATTATATTCTATTATAAAACATAATGGTGATAAAAATGACACAGGCAATCATTAACTTAGGAGAATATGAAGATAGGGTTTTAACCATCGTTAAAGGGAAATATGGTTTCAAAAATAAATCTGAAGCTATCAATTTTGTGATTGATAAATTTGAAGAAGAATTTCTTGAACCTGCATTAAAACCAGAATTTGTACATAAAATGATGGTTATGGAGAAGTCTGGTAAGTTTAAGAGTTACAAATCTATCTCTGATCTGCGAAAGGATACTGGTAGCTTTCTGGACAAGCCTAAAAAATCGCAACATATATAAAGAAAAAAGCTCTCCTTTTTGCAAAGAAGTGATATTGATGTCCATAAGAGCTATTATACGGTTCGTTCTGATAAGTGATATTTCTCTAAACGGTGATCGATGGCTATGAAACCTGCTCCTAAAATAATTCGAAAACTGCCTTCAAGCCAAAAAACAACTCCTGTTCCTCCGCAGCATTCAGTAGGCAAACCTCTCATCATCGCTATCATTACCATTGCTGCGGTCATCGGTTTAGTCTTGCTGCTGCTTAATACGGATAGGTTGGCTGGGAAAGCGACTTTTACAGAAGTTACAACAGTTCAGAAAGATACAACGCCTGCATGTGCGCCTGTTC
>Ga0209542_10014712_pt1 | contig 13268 bp, 18 predicted proteins | sample RifCSPhighO2_01_FD_184028 | JGI IMG/M metagenome (GOLD analysis project Ga0209542, IMG submission 184028) | Soil microbial communities from Rifle, Colorado - Rifle CSP2_plank highO2_0.1 (SPAdes) (version 2) | ecosystem: Environmental > Terrestrial > Deep subsurface > Rock core/Sediment ... | reverse complement strand
ATAAAGCAAATCAAACAGCTAAAGTTATTCTTTCAAACCAAATATTGATATGTCAATGAGTGTAAGGCATCCGAGGAGCTTGCTCCTCGGGGGTGCCATTGCGAGCCCCGACCCTGCTAGGGTCGTGGGCGCGGCAATCTGGGTGAAGCAGGAGATTGCTTCAGATTACTTCGCAATGACAACCCTTTCTGTTTGTCAGCATTTGCGTGTAATTCGCGCTGTTCTATTCGCGTGCATTTGAGTGATTTAGTTTACGAGCCGCTCGTAAACCTCCAGCATATGCCGTGTCGAGTTGTCGGTCGAAAAACGTTGGACGTTTTTGCGGGCGGCTTGGCCGAAGTGCCGGCGAATTTTCTCGTTTTCAAGGAGATATATCACTTTATCAGCAAACGCGTGTTCGTTCAATGGGGTCAAGAATCCGTCCTCGCCGTCGCGGATGAGGTCGGTCGGTCCCAACCGGTTGACCGCCACCGCCGGCGTGCCGGCCGCCATGGTCTCGGCTATGACGACGCCCTGGGCATCGGTTATTGACGGAAAGACAAAAACGTCGCAGGCGCCGAAAATCTTGTTGGTCTCGCCCTTGGGCAAAAAGCCGGTGAAGGTCACGTGGTCGGCAAAGGGCTGACGCTCGACGATTTTTTTATAATCATCTTCTTGCGGGCCGCCGCCGATGAACATAAGGTGGGTATTTTCTCTCTTTTGCCAGATGATTTTAAAAGCGCGCAGCAGAAACTTAATATTTTTTTCCTCACCGAGCCGTCCCACAAAAAGCAGAACTTGGCGGTCGGTGGGTATGGAATACTTGTGCTTCATGGTTTCCGGCGGCATGGAGGCGAAATCGTCCATTTTAACGCCGGTGGGTATGGCTTCGATGGGGGTTACGATGCCGTAGGCGCGAATTAACTTTTTCATACTGGGCGACGGGGCGATGATGGTCTGGCACTGGTTGGCGTAGAGGCGGCTTTTGCGGATGAGCCACCATCTAGCAAACCCGCGCATGAACGGGGCGTAGCTATTGGCGTATTCGACGTAAAGCGTGTGGTAGGTGTGGACGACTGGTATCCTCAACTTTTTACCAAGCTGCAGGCCCAGGGCGCCGAGGGTAAAAAAATGCTGGGTGTGGATGATGTCGAGGCCGATTTTTTCTATTTCGCCGATGTGTTTGTTCAATATCGGCAGGACGAGGGGGGCGTCGGGGCGCACTGGCGTGAAAAATGACGGGTAGCGGTGGACGCGGGGGATGGGGTCGCGGTATTTGGGGAATTCGGGGGCGAAGATATAGACGTCGTGGCCCAAGTGTTCCATGCCTTTGCGAAAGGTTTCAACCGAAACAGCGACGCCCGTCGGCGTCGGCAAATACGAATCAGTAAATATCCCAATTTTCACCTTAACCCTCCTTTATGGTGAGCGAAATCGAACCATGTGTTAAGTTTATTTTAACAGAAAGGGGAGAGGGTGTCATTCTGAGCCCCCAGTGGGGGGCGAAGAATCTGGGCCCGCCCTAACCCGTTCCGTAGTACAAGTTTCAGTTTGAAAACCATAGGACAGGATTTATCCTGTCCGATATACGCTACGAACTTCTAGCATCCCGCTACGCCATGAAAAATTGCCCGAGGGCGAGGGCCGCCACCAGCCCGAGAAAAAGCCACATGAGAACGAGCACCGCCTCCCGCCAGGGCGCCGGTCGCAGCGCCCGCGGCAAATCGCGGCGGTTGACTATCAAAACCAAGATAATATAAACAAACATCGCCACGGCGTTTAACACCGCACCCAAAGTTATGAGAGTCCTGGGTTCCGAAAACCCCAGCGCGAAGACCGCGAGGCCGAATAAAATTTGCGCCCACACAGTACCGTAATAATATTTCGGCAAGTGCTTAACATCGGCGCGGTCGGCTTTTGTGAGCACTAAATTTTCAGCGGCAATGCGGCTCGTGGCGTCCAACACCGTAAACTGTGTCGCGAACAGCGTGAGGCCGGTTATCAAAAAGAATATCGTCCCCAGCCAACCCGCCGTGATATTACCCACCATCCGGCCTTCGTTGCCAATAAAATCAATGCCGCTCGCTGTGCCGCTTGCTCCGTAACTCGTAATATAGGCAAGCATGACAAGCGCCATAATAGTGATAGCGCCGGTAAGCCAAAAGATAAGGCCATGCTCTAAGTTAATAAGGCGCCACCACCGGCGGAAGATGTTAATATTGCCCTCATCGGCCTCAAAAGTCGCCCCTTCGAGCTCTATCGTCTCGGCCTTGCCGGTTAAGATACTGGTTATGCGCCCGCTGTAGCGCCCCATGCCGTAGCCTTTATCTTTTATGTAGAACGATTGCGCCAAGTTAAGGTTGCCGCCGGCGCCGGCGTAGGCCATGGCGCCGAGAAACGTGAAAAGCGGCAGGCCGCGCGGTAAGAACCAGTAACCGTCGCCGTGGCCGACCAGACCGCCGAGGAGCGCCGCGACGTCGGACGGGTGAATCAAATAAAGCGCGAGGCCAATGATTATTGGTACACTCAAACCAATGACGATTTTTTGAAAACCCTCCACTGTCCTGTAGAGCACCGGCCCTAAGCTCAAAATGGCGCCGATTAAAACCAGAAAAAACATAGCCAAGTATTCAAAATGCACAATCCCCAGCGGTATGGCCAGAATTTTGGCGCTGGCCGCCACTATGCCCGGCCAGCCGAAAGCGGCGAGGGTGGAGATGATGAACCACCATGGCAGGTGCCGCCAGCGGCGGGCCAGTCCCACAAAGATGCTTTCACCTTTTATGAGCGTGTAACGCTCAATTTCCATATTTAAGAAAAACTGGAAAGTCAAACCGACCACGGCCGCCCAAACAATGCCCAAGCCGTAATTGGCCGACAAGTATGGCCATAGTATTACCTCGCCGCTGCCTAAGCCCAGCCCCAGCAATATAAAGCTTGGCCCCAAAAGCTGGCGGAAGCGGGGCGGCAGCGGCAGTTCTCTTATTCTGTGCGGCGCTAGTTTCATGGCAATCCCAGTATATCAAACCCCGCCCCGCCCCGCCTTTTCTTGCTATTCGAACCATATTTCGATAAGATATTGACAGATAATCCGGGATCGTCTAATGGTAGGACACCACCCTTTGGAGGTGGGTATCTTGGTTCGAATCCAAGTCCCGGAACCAAGCTAAGCTTGGTTTACCCCAGCTTGGCTGGGGAACCGTTACAAAGTGTAACGTTTTGAAAACGGTCGCCTCCGACGGCTAGATACGCCCCACTAGCACGCAAGCGACTAAGGGTCTTATTTCGATGTCTATAAACAGAAAACGAGAGACGCGATTTTGAATAAAAGTAAAACACTCGTATTAATTGACGACTCGGGGGATGCTGGGTTCAAACTAGACAGGGGCTCAAGCAGATTTTTTGTAAATTCAAGCAGATCGTGACACGATCTGCTTGAATCTGAAAAAACTGCTGTTGCTATTAAAGAGCTACGGCGGCGTCACAGGTTCCCAGATACGATGGAGTACAAATTCAATAAATCACGCCGCCAAGTTAGGGTGGATTTTCTTCGAACTGCTGCGCCATTTGGTTTTACTGTTAGAGCTTTGGTTGTTGATAAAGCTCTTATCAGAAGCACGGAGCTAAAAAATGACAAAAACTCTTTCTACGGTTATATGATAAAAACGCTTCTCAAACATAGTGACAAGTCAATTGTCAACGCCAAGGTCAAAATCGATGGTAGCGGCGACAGATCGTTTCGAAGAAGTTTTAAAACCTATCTGCGAAGATATCTAAATACACATAAATGCAAAGTAATGCAAGACTGCAAGTTGGTTGATTCAAGAGAGGATGTGCTAATCCAGATGGCGGATATGGTGGCGGGCAGTATTCACAGATCGTATCAAGACAAAAAAGACAAGGATGTCTATTGTTCAATTATCAGCCGGCACATCGAAGATACGTGGAACTTTAAATAATAAAAAATAGCCCCGAAGGGCTATCTCCAACCACGTTCCTAGGCTAGGTGTCCTGGCCACGCCACCGTCCGGTGACAGTTCGGAATACAGGTTTTTGTATTTTTAGAGTATCGCACATTGTCTAGTTTGTCAATACCCCCCATACTCATTTATCGTTCGAGCCCCGGTGGGCGAGAACCCAAAACCCTACACGCATGTTGAATATTGGGAGTGTCCTAACTGCTATTGGCACGGAAAGAATACAAAAATACCGCGCCGTAAAACACAAGATCTCACCTCGTAGGCAGCCGCGTTTAATCTCGAGTTAGCTTGCTTCCCAAACCTGTTTTCGGGTATAATCTTAGTAATTAGTCTTCATTTCCTATTACCTTCAAATGAAAATTAAGGATACGCCGAAAGTGGATCGGCCGCGGGAAAAATTAGCCAAATATGGTCCAGAGTTTTTGAAAGACCAAGAACTATTGGCAATCCTGCTTGGTACTGGCACAGAAGGTAAGAATGTAATCGAGATTGCCCAGCAAATCCTTGCAAAATTTTCAAAGAAAAAATTACTTGGCCTATCTTTCGACCAATTGAAACAAATTAAAGGCATCGGTCCGGCGAAAGCTTGCCAGATACTGGCATCATTCGAGCTTTCCAAAAGAGTATTAAAAGTTGACGCCACTAACATTAGGCCCACAATTCAAACCCCGAAGGACGTTATCGCCCAAGTATCCTACCTAAAGAACCACAAGAAGGAGAATTTTGTTGTATTATATCTTAATGCTCGCAATGAGCTACTCGGCAAAGAAACTATCTCTATCGGAACCCTAAATACTAACCTTGTTCATCCCCGCGAGGTCTATGAGCCAGCAATCACCGGTTTTTCATCGTCAGTGGTCTTTGTCCACAACCACCCATCGGGCGATCCGGAGCCGTCAGAAGAAGATAAGAAAATCACCAAGCAACTTGCGGAAGCCGGCAAAATCCTGGGTATTGAAGTACTTGACCACATTATTATCGGACAGGAAAAATATTTTAGTTTCAAAGACAAAGAATTGATTTGAGCTTAAGAGTAGATTAAAATTAAGTATATTATGAATAAAATAGGTTTTAATGTCACTAAAGAATCGACTAAAATACGACGACGACTCAATCGCCGTCGAAGGCATATAGTAAAAGCGAAATTGAAAAAATCTCAAGACGAAACCAAGGTTCCCACCTATAAAAATACCGAAGGTTGGGAGACATGGTAAGAATGAAGGAACGACAGGCAAGCTTCAGGAAAAAAGAAAAGTCCGCGTTTGGCCATACCGAATAATCTATAAAATAGACGTTAAGAAAAGAAAAATAGTCATCACCGACCTTGGCCACCGCGGCAGCAGTAGAATAGGTTATAAATAATACAAACCAACCAAATCATCAGCACCGCGGCCGCGCGTATAGACAATAAATAATTAGTTATGTCCGATAAAAACCTGTCAGAGCAAGATATAACTTCAAAATATGTGCTTCCAGCCCTGCAAAAGGCCGGTTGGAGTTCCGATACCCAAACCAGAAAGTAGTTTAATAGCCCAACGTCGCTTATGCATAATACATTCGAGCAACAGCTTTTCAAAGTAGCAGACAAGCTCCGCAAGAATATTGATGCTGCGGAGTACAAACATATTGAGTGTTGGGAGTGCCCTGACTGCTATTGGCGCGGATGATACAATAACCTACCGTCTTACTTACATATAACCCACCCTAGTAGGTGGGTATGTTGTTAATGTAGGTGTAATTGCAAATTTGGGTGCTTTTGCTAACCTGTAGTTCAGGTTAGGTTTTACAAACAGTCTGTAGATTTGGAGTAAATATGTCAAAAAAAATGTCCGTTTTGTTTATCAAAAAATGTCATCAAAAAAGGGTATCGCAGAGGAACCCAGCGCTTTAGTTGCCAAAGCTGCCACAAGAACTTTCAAAACAAAAGAAGACCAATAAATCTCCAGAAAACCATCTGGAGTAGTTTTGTGTATGAGCGGAGAACTATCAGCCAACTAGCCGGAGAGTACGGCAGAAGCATCAATTGGGTCAGAAAACAGCTGGAGAGCTATGAACTGCCGAAGAAAGATATTATTCCCTGCGCCACTGTTATTGTCGCCGATGCCACCTATTTCAAACATTCCTCCGGCATATTAGTCATTAGAGCCGCTAAGACCAAACAAAACATCTATTGGAAGCAAATAGACCGTGAAAGAATAAATGATTATTACAGGGCAAGAACTTTTATCGAAAGAAAGGGGTTTACCGTATCTGCCGTAGTCACCGATGGCAGGCCGGGAGTAAGGGGCATATTCGGCGATGTTCCCGTTCAGATGTGTCACTTTCACCAAAAGCAAATCACCACAAAGTATCTAACAACTAGACCGAAGCTTGAAGCCGGCATAGAACTTAGAAGCATATCCCAGACCCTTTGTAGCTCGACAGAGGAGAGTTTCAGTAGCTTACTGGAGTCATGGCGCCTCAAATGGCATAGCTTTCTCAAAGAAAAAACAATCAATCCCGATACCGGTAAATGGTGTTATACCCATAGGAGGATAAGGTCGGCTCACTATAGTTTGAGAACAAACCTGCCTTATTTATTTACCTGCAAGAAATATTCCCGCCTCAACATTCCCAATACCACCAGCTCACTAGAAGGTGCTTTCTCCCACCTCAAAGAGCTAAGCGGGATACATAGAGGACTAAGCTATGAACTCAAACGTAAAATGATTGATGAAATATTGGCGAAATAGGCCTCAAAAAAGCACCCGTTTTTGCAATTACGCCTTAATGTATGTTGAGAGAAATTGGCGAATTGATTTTTTTCCAGTAAGGCAGGGTTGAGAATAGCATGGGGATTGAGGTGCAAACGCCACCCTTGAAGAGGGAACTAAATATGACAATTTGGAATATGACACAATGGAATATTAAAATATAACGTATATGACAAAAGCTATTTATTCGAAAGACCATAGGAATACTGTTGAGCAATTAAAGAAAGCTCGCAAGGAGGCCGGTTTAGACCAGGCAGAAGTAGCTAAGCTGCTGGGAAAAACGCAATCCCACATCTCAAAAGTTGAAGCCGGACAGAGGCGTATTGATATCGTCACCCTAAAAGAACTTGCCCTAATTTATAAAAAACCACTCAATTTTTTTATATAGTAATATGCAAATTATAATTAAAAATTATTATTCAGCGTTGGGCGTATCACAAAAAGATATTTTACTAATCAACAAAGAGCTTTCTTTACCTGTTGGGCTTAGATTAAGTCCGTTTGCCAGACCTCGTCGTAAAGAAATGTTAAACGAGGCGATTAGGTGGCCAAAAGGTAAAAGCCAAGAAAAGAGAATTACTTCCGAGATTTACAGAAGCGGTGTTTTTGTTATTGGTGTTGGTAAGCCCGGCAAAGAAGCGGCACCAGCCTTCAAACGAAGACACTATATAACGGGTGAAATAACAAATAATCCAAACGACATGAATCCTTTCGTAATGAAAAGGGGTAAAAAGGTTGGAAATGATTTGACCTTTGGGACATTGTTCGAACAAATCGAACATCTTATGCGTGCTGATATGTTTGGGTTAGAGCTTTTGGGCACACTAATATTTCGCATGGCTTTTATGCTAGATCATGAAAAAAATAAAAAAAACCAATGGAGATATTTACCCCCGAAAAAATCTTTGTCGGTGTTGAGAAAACGGCTCCCTAGAATTGGTGAAGTCCCGGTCGATGTATTCTTATATTTTCTTGATGTTCTGGCTCTTAACGAGGACGTCAAAATGCATACCCTTGGTCACGAAAATGCACAACATGACTATGGACGGGTTAATACTTTGCTTACCTTCGCTCATTTAGTTGCAGTTTTATTAAGTCGTCGCTCACTAGCAAAATTTGCCGGCGCATTTGCACGCCCGCCTTCCGGTATGGCTCCCTTGCCGAAAATCAAAGGGCTTTTTGAAACCTATCCTCTTCTATCTCCTAATCTTTCTTAGTATCAGCCCTTCTTTTTCCTCGGAATAATTTATGCTGTGGTGCAATATTGCCATTAGATAAGCGGTTATTGATAATATCGCAATAATTCCTATCTATTTCCGCAGTAATAAATTGGCGCTTTAGTTTCTTACACACGTCTATTTCGGCACCGCTACCACCAAAGAGAACTAATACTATATCTTTTGGATTAGTTGATGCCCTAATTAGCACTTCTGTTAATTTTTGTGGGATTTGACAAGCATGGTAAGTTTTTTCCCTACTCACGTTCTTTACAAGATTAAACTCAAACCAAGAATAGGGCATTCTTCCCTTGGAACCATTTGCTAGATTTTGACGGATTCTTTTATCCGTTGGATTTTTATATGGAAGAGCTACCGCATCTTTGAAAAATTTATTATTAGCTCCCTTACGAACGTGCAGTATGCTCCGATGTGCTGTGGTAAATCTCTTTGGTGTATGTCCTACATTTGTATTGTAAACCCAAACATATTCGTTGATGTATGGAAAGCGTGAATCTAGGTATTTGACGCGAAGATGGGCATTTTGTTGCGGGTAGTTCATCATGAAGAGGTTGCCGTCATTTTTTAGGACGCGAAGCGATTCTTTTGTGAGTTCTATATACCAGTTTATATAATCGTCAAAATTTTTTGTATAATTGTTGCTTCCGTATTTAATGCCGACGTTATAATCTGGATCCCCAAAAATCATATCAATACTATTATTCGGCAAATCTCTTAGGACATGCATTATATCGCCGTTATAAACCCTATTAAGATAGTTGGAGATTATACCTCGCCGTTGCTTGTTTTTTTTTGAAGGTAAGACAAACGAGTTCATCGACTGTTCTGTTGCACTTGTTTTTAATACATTAAATAATACTCCTTGGAGTGAAATATCTTGTTCCCTTTTAATTATAATTGGTCGATAATTGTCGTTTGCTGGCTGCAACCGTATCTGTCTTTTTTCTTTATAAAAAGTCTTCAGTGTGGCTTCGTTGCCGTTGATAAGTGCAACTACCTTATCCCCATTCTTGGCAACGTTCTGTTTTTTGATTAGAATAGTATCCCCGTTGTGAATGTTCTCGTCAATCATACTGTCTCCCCGCACTCGTAAAGCGAAAACTTCGCCACTTCGGGGTAGTTTATTTTTTGGCACAGCAATAGTTTCTTTATCCTCAGTCGCCATTATCGGTTGTCCAGCAGCAATTATTCCCAGGAGGGGTATTTTTACCATCGCCTCGCGATTTAGCACTTCAATAGCGCGGGGTCTATTCTCTTCCTTTGTCAAATACCCCATTTCTTGGAGTTTAGACACATGGAAATGAGGTGTCGAAACGGAGGACTGTTTGAACTTTTTGCGGATTTCATTAAGGGAAGGAGCATATCCCTTCCGTTCCTGATAGTCAGAAATAAAATCGAGAACTTGCTTTTGTTTTTTTGTTATCATGTTATGATTATAGAAAATAAATAGAAAATCTGCAACATGAGTTATCCACAGGATAGGTGTGAATGGTGTTAATAGTGCGTTAATTATTTGTTCATGGCTATGGACGGTATTGCTGCCCAAAAAAATTGAAAGTTTGTGGAAGTATAGTTAGAAAAATATTAAAAAACTGTTCTAATATAAGTGTTTAACATGCCCAATGATTTTCTTAACTTATCGACCCTCCTTCAAATAAAACCCCCAAAGAGAAAAGTTTTTGTTAGCTTCCACCACGATAATGACCAAGGAGCGTATAACGTACTCAAACACTTTTTCCTCGATAAATATGAAGTATTCGAGGATCATTCTGTAGGTAGGCAGTTAGTGGACAGTAGAATAATGGTTTATGTAGATTGGGCGGTTAGGGAACGCTTCATAAAGGGCACTTCGGTTACAATTGTTTTATGCGGTTCGGAAACATATAAAAGAAAATTTGTCGACTGGGAAATTAATTCTACTCTGCTCGGTAAAAGAGCTTTGCTTGGAATTATACTTCCGTCAGCAATAAGGAATTTTAATAATCAATTTATTGTTCCAAATCGGTTAGCAGATAACATAAGCTCGGGATATGCGCACTATGATTTTTGGGCAAACTGTACTGGAAGTGCAGAGAAACTTAATATGGCGATAGAATTTGCTTTACTAAATAGCAAAAATAGTTCCAATATGGATAATTCTTTTTCCAAAATGCAAAGGAATTTATGAAAGAGGAAAAAATTAAATATCTTGAGCTTATTCAGAGTATTATTGGCCGTTTAGCAAATAACTCTTTCTTAATAAAGGGATGGAGCGTCACGGTTACCCTCGCTGGCTTAAGCTTTTATGTTACCCACAATGACCCTATTATTCTCGTTTCGTTGGTAGGAGCAATTTTTCTGTTTTGGTTCTGTGATTCTTACTACCTTAGGCAGGAACGTCTCTTCAGAGCGCTCTATGGGGATGTAGCAAGCAATAAAAAGGAAGCTGATTTTAGGATGGAATTAACAGAATATCAACCAGATGTTAGTAAAACATTTGTACTTATGTTCTCCTACCCAAACCTTATATTATATTTAGCATTACTATTAGTAACTATAATTCAGATGTATTATAAAATGAAAATTGAGATAAACATTACTGTGGGTTAGGTTTAGATCGAACCCCATTAGATGATTGCACGTGAGTGAATTTTTTTCTAATTAAGTAAACCAAACCGAGATGGAAAATATCGAGGTTGCGAGCGAATATAATGTATGTAGAAATATTTTTTATAACAAACAATGGCTACACAGCTACAGGGATGCGATATTGTTTCTCTCAATAAAGCGGTGGAAAATATGTCCTTCTCTGGCAACGGTGACGATATTGAAAGAAAATATCTTTCTGGTAAAACACTAGAAGAAAACGAAATAATAAATCTAGACGAGATTCCTTTTTAATAATAATCCCCCTTCACTAAAATTAACTCGTGGAAAGTTGAGGTTGAGATAAGCGAAATTTCTGTTATAAAAATCAACAATTATTGTTATATTGATACAAATGCGATAATTAAACTCTGGGATAAGTTTGTCCAAACCGAGAAGGAGGGTGACTCGAACCTAGATATTACTAAAACGGTTTTTCACGACGTAGTAATTTCTGAATATGTTGTTGACGAATTAATAAATTTTACAGCGGATAATCAAAACAAGACAAATGCTCTAAAGAAAAATATATGTCTTCTTTCAATATTGCGAAAAATACCGGTAATTTTGTCTTTTCCAAAGATTTCGAAGGAAAGCAACATGGACGTTTCACGGTATTTTGTACCATCAAATCAGATCCAGGGTTTTGTATCTAACCTTATAATGCACTTATCTGGTTTAGCAAAAAATCCTGAAATTGAAAAGATATTAAGTGAAAAAAATACAGCAAAGATGGTTTCTGAATGGTTTATTAAACCACATAGAAGCAACAAGGCAAACTACTGCAAGATTAGTAATCGCATATGCATCGAGAGTTACATCGAAGAAACGCTCAAAAAATATGATATTAAAAAATCGGCGGATTACCAGAACTTCTGTATGGAAATTTATGCTGCGATTAGAAATAGAAAGATAAAGTGTCCGGATGGAATTAAGAGTAGTAAATTTTTTAAAACATCAGCGGCGGCATTCAATCAGCAATATGATTTTTATCATCTTTGCTATTCAAAATATGTAAGAACATTCGTAACTGATGATTTAGTTCTGCAGTGGTTAGCAAATAAATTCAAAGAGTACGGAATCATTGAATGTGCAATAATGAATAGCGATAATTTTTATAATTCTCAAATTAGGGATTTACTCAGCGGAAAGTTGAGGGCGTGATGAGTAAGTCAAGTAAGAGCTCGGGCCAATAATTATTTAGAGCCCGAGGATTGATGTGATATTGGGAGATAAACAACAAGACCGAGTATTGTATTCTGGAAAAAATTTTGGGAGGTTGGATGCGCTTTCGGAAAAGGTTGAAAAGCTCAAAAAATATCAGTCGGAAACTGCTACCGATCTCGCCGCTCTCGAAAATTCCATTTTACACTACGCGTTTACGGAGATATTGTAGCCAAGAAAAATGTCGAGAGGCATTGTTGTCACCTAATAAAATACGTATAATTAAACTATGGTAGAAAACAAGGGCTTGAAAGAAAGATTCTTAAAAATATATACGAATATTCCCATGGGACTAAGGTCGGAAACTATTTGTGTAGTAGGAGAGAAGGACAGACCCATTAGCTGGGATGTGGCTTTTGTCGAAATTAATCAGGACACGCCCATGGGTGATGTAATTCTAAATAAATTATATAAATTAAATTTTATATAGATATGTCGGACCATGAAAGGGAAACGATATCTGTCGATGAGGAGATAAGGAAGCTTGTTATTGCTCGGTTGAAGTTATTATCTCCGGATACTATGAAATCCATTGGTCAAATGGGTACTTTTAGTCGTAAACAGATGATAGAGAGTGTCGAGCGAAACGATGAAGTCGGACAAACAATTAAGAACATCGAGATGGAGTGGTTGCAGGCCCAAAAAGAAGGCATCGTAAGGAAACTACATGACGAGTAGAATGATCATTACCAGACCCGAGCACGATCCCGGAACTCGATATCTTTCATGCTGGAGCAAGGGTATCATCAAAGAAGCTAAGAAAAAGAATATTGACGTTACCGATCTCCATAAAGAGAAGGCGACCAAACGAGAGCTGGAAGGACGTTTGCAGAAAATCAGTCCTATGCTCGTTGTTTTGAATGGTCATGGCAACGATGAATGTGTTTTTGGTCACGATAACGAAGTATTAATCAGTTTAAAAAATAGTCACCTATTAAACGGTAAAATAACTTATGCTGTTTCCTGTAATTCGGCAAAAAAGCTAGGAAAGTCGTGTGACGGCCAAGACACGGCATACATTGGCTATGATGAAAAGTTTGTTTTCAATCTAGAACGAAGATATTTATCCGATCCACTCAAAGACCAAAGAGCAGCACAGTTCTTGCATGCCTCAAACCAGGTTGTGCTGTCATTGATAAAGGGTCATACGGCCGAAGAATCATCACGAAGCTCTAAGAGATTTTTTAGGGAAGCTATACTGAAATTATTACCCAGTGCTGATAATAATCCACATGCCAGAGAAGATGCAGCGGATCTATTTTGGGATATGAATCATCAGGTGTGCGAAGGTAACGGTAACTTATTTATACAAAGCGCTTAACGGTCAGAGTTTTGGGGGGATGGATTTGAGGGTTTGGGGGGACGGTTCTGTATTGACCTGACGATTTGGCTTTTTATAATATTCCAGACCAATCCTCCATCACGCCTTTTAGGGAAATTTATATAAACATTATGACTGCCCTCGCAAA
>Ga0209542_10014711_pt1 | contig 13270 bp, 11 predicted proteins | sample RifCSPhighO2_01_FD_184028 | JGI IMG/M metagenome (GOLD analysis project Ga0209542, IMG submission 184028) | Soil microbial communities from Rifle, Colorado - Rifle CSP2_plank highO2_0.1 (SPAdes) (version 2) | ecosystem: Environmental > Terrestrial > Deep subsurface > Rock core/Sediment ... | reverse complement strand
AAGTCGTCTATCTGTCCCCGGAAACCGTTGACCCAAGAGGACGCTATTTTGAATCGGGCGGTGGGGCTGCCGGTGCCGTAAACCCAAGGGTCGGTGTCGAGTAAACTATTATCAAAATAAAATCTGGAGTTGGCACCGTCATAAGACCAAACCACGTGATGCCAGGTATCGTCCCTCAAATCCGGGGAGCCGCCCACCACCAATTCTTGCCAGTGACCGGAGCCGTCCGACATGTTGTACCTCAAGGAACCTCCCGATAGAAATAACTGATATCCCGGCATGTTGGAGTTCGCCGGGCCGCCTTCGTCCAGTATGGCGTTATAAGAATCGGAACCGGTCGCCTTGAGCCAAAGGGATACCGAAAAACTACCCGTACCGAAAGCGATCGCGCTACTGGCCTGAATGTAGCTATTGGAACCGTTCATAACCATACAGGAACCGAATCTGCAACTGGAAGTGGAAACCGGACCGTTCATCCAGGTGCCGTTATTGTCGCTGCCCGAGAAATCATAAGAGATATCCCCTACGGCTTCATCCAGCTTCCAATAGGCGGCAAGGCCGGTATTTACCACATCCGCCGCAAATCCCTCCGTACCGGTCGCGGCCGCAAAAGGCGAGGGACCGTAACGCAGAAAATACCGATTAGCGGAACTGGTCGCCAGATTGGAAATGTTGTGCCAGTCGGACTCCGACCAAACCCGCACGTTATCCATCATCTCTTTACCGAGCGCGATTGCGGCCTGTTTTTTGGTTGCGTCCGCACCGCCCTTCATGGCCGGCACGATTATGGAAATCGCGGCCATAATCATTATTACCCCCACCACCGTGCCTATCAGAACCTCAATCAGGGATTGGCCGGCGCGCCATGAATCCGATTTTTTGAATTTAATTCGGAGGGCAGCCATTTAAAAATTTATTAAGCCGGAAGAAGATATGGAGATTGTGGAAGATATGGTTCCGCCAAAACCCACTATGCCCACCGTAGTGGAGGTGGAAGGAGCGCCCGTAATCTGGGAAAAGGACACGTCTTTTACCGCGCCCGAAGCAATGGTGGAAGTTACGTAAAAAACCCGCTCCGGCAAACGATAATGTCCGGTCTCGCCCGACGGAGCATAGGAACTGCCGGCGAACATGGCGTAGAAAGGAACCGTGCCGGTCGCGTTCGAAAACCTCACCCCCCAGCCGGTACTGGAAGACTGGCTCATAGAATGGCTTTGCGCCTCGCGCAAAAGGCCGACTATTTGGCGGGCGGTCGATTCCACTTCCGTTTTGCTCCGCCGGCCCAGAAGACTGATTAGGCCGAATCCGGCGAAAATCGCAATCAAAGCCGTGACTATCAGAATCTCTATCAGGGTTAATCCCGTCCGATAATGATTACGCGCATTTTTTCGTGCCATTTGCTCAAAATTGAGTGGTAAGCTGGTAGATGGGAATAATAATGGCGAGCGCGATGCCTCCCACCATCAAACCCATGGTCATCAGAAGCGCCGGCTCTAAAACAGAAACCAAAGAACGCACGTTGGCTTCCACGTTGGAAGCATAGAATTCAGAGATGGTTTCGAGTACATCCTCCAGATGGCCCGCCTTTTCGGAAACCGCGATGAGGTTCGTTACCACCTGGGGGAATACTTTCTCGCGCTTAAAAGACTCTCCGATGGTAACTCCCTTGGCCAAACCCTCGTCCGCTATGCGCACGAGAGCGATTCTGAACTCTTCCGACCCGACCACGTTGGCGGTAATTTTGGTGGCCTGAATAATAGGCAGCCCCGCCTTCATTAAAGCGCTGAAGGTCGTGGCGAATCTTTGCACCGCCATATCGCGATAAGTTTTTCTGACTATCGGCAAGTGGCTCATCATGCGATCGCCTATTCTTTTACCGACCACGCTAAAGAAGAAAAAGTACGTCCCGAAAACAACTACAAAGATGATGGTGAAAAGCACTCCAAAAATATGGTCGTTGATGAAAAGCCCGATTCCGAACACGATGCGCGAGAAGGTGGGCGGGTCCACTCCGGTGTCCGCGAAAACTTTGGCTATTTTAGGCAAAGCGAAAGTAACCAAAAAAATGACTACCACCACCGAAGTGACCAGCAGGATAATAGGATAAATCAAAGCGGAGCGGATGCGATTTTGCAAATCCGCGTCTCTCTGGAGAGAGGTGCTCAAATCATCAAAAGTTTTCTGAAGATTTCCGGATGCTTCCGCCGCGCGAATCAAATTCACCAAAACCTCCGAAAAATATTTAGGGTGGTTGGCGAACGGCTCGTAAAAGGGCCTGCCTTTGGTAAGATTTTCCCGCACTTCCAGAAGGAAGTTTTTCATGGCCGGATTTTCAAAATCCGCTATCAAAATATTGATGGCCGAGAGCAGGTCCGTGCCCACCTTCAACATCAGGGACAAATATTTCGTAAGAAAAACTTTGTCCGATAAGGTTATGCGTCCACCCGTAAGAGACAGGGCGGAGCTGGTTTGTTTGATGGGTTTTACCGCGACTGGGCGGAGTTCCTTGCCGTTCAGATATTGAAGTACTCCGGTCAAATCGTCCGCGTCATAATCCGCCTCCAACACCCTTCCGGTCTTATCCGCCGCTACGTAATGATAAAGCATAGAGTAATCGCTGATATCGCGAATGTTAATTTTTAATAACGCAAATCTGGATTCAGGACACGACGGTATTTGACTCCATCTTTAGTAAAGTATACCAGAATTCCCAATCTTAATTTGGCCGCACAGAGATACGCCAACACCTGCTTGGCATGAACATAACCAAGCTTAGAAACAACTTTTAATTCCAGGAGTGCCCTGTCCTCAACAATGAAGTCCGCGAAGTATCTGCCTATGTTGGAGGTCCCATAACTCAAGGGGATATAAATTTCCCGTTTGAAATTTATCTTACGGATGGCCAGCTCTTCTGCCAACGCATTCTGGTAATTTCTTTCGGAGAGTCCCCAGCCGAGATTATTAAACACGTCAAATGCAGCACCAACTATATCAAAGCTTAATTCCGGCAACACTATCTCTTCTTTTGAGTTCATACTCTCAATATTGGCGATTATCCCTCTTCTCATATTCGCGTTATTAATTCCATAATTCGCAATATTGGCGATTACTCTCTGATAACGCGCAAAACTTCTTCGACCGTGGTTATACCCAACTGAATCTTTTCCAGGCCATCCTCGAACATGGTGCGACAACCCTCTTGCCGGGACAGGTCGCGTATCTTATCCAGATTGAAACTAGGGTCAACTATAAGCTTCTTTATTGTATCGCTTATTGCCAATACTTCGAAGATGCCGATGCGGCCGCGATAGCCGGACTGGCCGCAAACCGCACAACCCTTGCCTTTGAAAAACATTTTAGGCAGAGATTTCTCCGCCTCCGCCAAATTCATTTCTTGTAACTGGCGCAAAATGATTCCTTTGGTTTCCGGAGTTTCTTCATAGGAGTAGATGCAGGAACTGCAAATCCTGCGCACCAGGCGTTGCGCGACGACAAGATTCAACACCGAGCTGACCAAAAACGGGGGTATATCCAGGTCAAACAAGCGCGGCACCGCGGTGGGGGCGTCGTTGGTGTGAAGGGATGACAAAAGCAGGTGGCCGGTAAGCGCCGCTTGCACGGAAATCGCGGCGGTTTCTTTGTCGCGTATCTCACCCACCATGATAATGTTGGGGTCCTGGCGCAAAAGCGCGCGCAGACCGCTCGCGAACGTAACACCGGCCTGGGTATTTATTTGGGACTGGTTGACGTAGCGCATATTGTATTCAATCGGGTCCTCGATGGTGCAAATATTGACGTTGGGCTTATTTAAAATATCCATTAGGGCGTAAAGCGTAGTGGACTTACCGGAGCCGGTGGGACCGCAGACTATAAACATACCGTAAGTTTTTTTCATATTATCCTGCACTATCTTGGCTATGCGCGGCAGAATGCCTATTTCTTCCAAGGAGAGCGGTTTTTGAGCGGATTCCAATAAACGCATTTCTATCTTCTCGCCGTAGAAAGTAGGCATAATGGCGACACGCACGTCCACGGTTTGATTCACCACGGTGTGGCGGAAACGTCCATCCTGGGGTTTGTAGTGCTCGTCTATTTTGAGGCCGGACAGGATTTTGAAACGGGCCACCAGCGCCGAATGGACCGATTTGGGAATACGGATTATCTCCTGCAGGATGCCATCAATACGGTAACGGATAAGGGTGGAATCTTCCAAAATCTCAATGTGGATGTCGGAAGCGCGCAGAGATACCGCGAAAGATAGGATATTTTCCACGATTGCCACAATAGGTAAATCCACCGCCGCTTCTTCCGTGGAACGGGACTGGTTGCGCAAAGATTCTTGCACATTGTCTTCTATGATTTTTTGAAAGTCGCTGGTGGTCTTGTATCCGTATATGGCGTAGCCCCTGTCTAAGTCGTCCTGATTGGCCAAGAATGGCCGGATACGCGCCCTGAGATACTGGGTCAGAAACTCCACTGCCTGCAAATCGTTGGGGTTAATCATGGCCACGTCCAATACCCCGTCCGGCTCAACCGCAAACACTATCAGCTCTCTCTGTCTGGCAATCTCTTCCGGCAAGAGCCGAAGCGCGGTTTCGTCGATACGACGCAATCCCAAATTGGCCATTTCCACGCCCAGAAGCTCGGCGATGATTCCGTAAATGTATTGGACGCTGGCCACGTTTTCGGAAATCAGAATCTCCAATAGGTTTTGATTTTTGCGTTCCGCCTCCGCGGCGTAAGCGTCAAACTTATCGGGCGATATTATCCCGTCCGCGACCAATCTGCTTTTAAGTTGTTCTACGGAAATAGGTAGTGCCATTAAATTCAGGTCCGCGTCTTTATTATACCAAAAGACGCCTTTTTTGTTTTGTATCGCTCTTCTCGGGTCGGCCTCAGTAAAACCACGGTTGATAAAAGTAAAACGCGCCCAAGGGCGCGTTTTACCGATTTCCATCAATGCCACACTCTACAGAGAGAGCAGAGCGCCGGTTTCATACACCGTGGTAACCGTACCGCCGTCCGTCGTCTCCACGTCACCCGAACCGCCATTCGCGTACTTGGTGCTTTCCATGTTCGCCCCCAGTTTGAATCCCATGGACGGATTTCCGGTTGTGCTGGTCGCGGCAAACCCGTAGAAGTAAGCGGAATTATTTACCGGGTCCAGCGGAAGCTGGCCAAACGGCGCGCCGGAACTGATCTTGGTAAAGTTGACCGGAATCCAGCCGGTACCATTGTTCGCGGTTACGGTACCGCTGCCGGTAGAGGTTACGGCAAACACGGTGCCAAAGTAATTTCCACAACGAGAACCACCGGTGCTCGTAGTCATGTAGCAGGTAGTCACCGCCGGACTCCACTCGGTCTGACCATCCGCCTGATAGAGAGAGATAGCGCTCTTTAGGGTGGCAAGGTCGGAAACACGATTAGAGTCCCTGGCCTGTTTCAGAAGTTCGGCCGGGTTGAGGGTCAAGATGACTACCACCGACAGAACCGCCACGATGGCGATAACAACCAGAAGTTCAATAAGAGTGAAACCTTTTTGTTTTTTAGTCATAAATGCTCAATTCGACTCAACGCGACCTTTCAGTTGATTACGCGTGGATTATAACATATGCCTGGAATAACCACTGTGGATAAAGTAGGCCCCTAAAAACCGAAGCCGGTTGGCGGGCTGGCTTCAAACAGAACTACCCGGCCGGGTTTTATTTCAAAACTCAAAGAAAAAGCGTGGAGCATCATTTTCTCCTGACCGGGGTTTTTATTTTTTGACTTACCGCCATAGACCCGGTCTCCCACTATGGGATGACCGATACTCGCTAAATGAACTCTGATTTGATGGGTGCGCCCGGTCCTGGGCGATACCTCCAGGAGACACACCCTTTGCCCATCGTGCTCCCGACACTCTTTTAAAACGTAATCCGTCACGGCCTCTTTGGCCATCTTGCCGGAATGGATACTGCGGCGAATACTGCCGGGACGTATGCCTATCGGCGAATCTATAGTGGCGGTATTTTTTGGGGGAACCCCCCGCACCCAGGCCAGATATTTTTTCTCTATCTTGCGCCCCTGAAAAAGAGATTTTAGGTATTCAAAATACTCCTGATTGCGGGCCAGGACCATAATCCCGGAAGTATCCTTGTCCAGACGGTGCACGATGCCCGGACGGTTTTCGGGTTCGTCGCCCACCTTCTTCATTTCGGGATAATGCTTCACCGCCCAGTCCGCGAGCGTCGGCCCCATCTCCTTGCCCGGCACACTATGCACCAGGAGGCCGGCCGGTTTATTTATAACCAGAAAGTTGGAATCCTCATAAATTACCTTGGGTTGGATCATGATAATAGCGTGGAAGGTGGCGAGATCAAATCTCGCCACCTTCGTCGTCTGGGCTCACCGTAGAACGGCGGGCCGCTTCGCGATCGCGGTCCAGGAATTCCTGAACCGAGATACCTTCTCTTTCCGCGCGGGCCTTGGCCGCTTTCAAGAAATCCGGCCACTTCTCTTCCGGCACCGTACGGATAAACCGGTCTGCATCCATGAGACGCCTCCTGGGCTTAGAATAAGATACTTGTTAAAAAAATCAATGTGGGCACAGAAGGAATCGGACCTTCGACCTCTGTCTTATCAGGACAGCGTTCTACCACTGAACTATGTGCCCAAATTTATAGCCGTACGCCAAACCGACTCTTTGGTCGGCCCCCAACCGCCCGCTCGGGATTGAACCTACGCGCGCCCAACCGAGACAATATAGACAAATTCGGGACAAATTTCAAATCTCGCGCGCCCAAGAGACCCCGTGGCGGAGCAAGACCTGCCCTATATACGTGCGCCCTGGAGGGATCGGACCTCCGGCCTTTTCGATGTCAACGAAACGCTCTACCACTGAGCTAAGGGCGCGCTATCCGAATCCTTAGAAACCTTCTCCGGGGCAATTTTAAAACAAAGCCCTCTCAAATGCCCGGGATTTCGCATACAGAGTATCCCAAAATAAACATATTATCAAACTAATTTTTCTGGAGAGCGCTCCTTTGCTCCAGCAAATCCGCCGCCGCCTTCAATTTGAAATCTATCTCCGTACCCGCACTCTTGTTAATACTGGTCGCCTCGTTGGAAATTTTTATCATGGTTACGATTCCGTACACATAGAAAAAAGCTATTACGCCCACGATAACCAGAGCATAAAATGCCAAGAATGTTTCCTGATAATCTTGATATGTCTTGCGCAAGGACATCTTATTTGTAGTATACTCTGCCACGCGTTACCAGACGATACTGGCTGTCTCTTCTCGAAACATCAACCGTCTCCAGGGTTATCAAGTAAGCCGTGGATTTAACCTCTATCTCCCGCATAAACAGCACAAGCGCGGAATAGTCTCCATCCGCGACTATCGTGAAATAACTGTAAGCCGGCAAACCGCCTTCCGACAAGTTCCCGGAACCTTCAAAATTAAAACTGGCCTGCACCTGGCTGGCGCGGGCGATACCATCCAGCCAGCGATTAAGATTTATTAATTGGTCTTGGGTGGGCAACAGTTGGTCAATCTGCTTCTGATATTCGCCTATCTCGCTGGAGCCCTGCTTGAGTTTAGCCAACAGCTCCAGAGAGTGCGTATTTTTAGCCGTTACCTCCCGGGAAAGATAGACCTGTTGCGCGTACTCATCCATATCTTTCTTCAACCAATAAGAGACCGCCGTAAACACAGCCACCACCATCAGTATCAAGATGGTGTTCCAGATAATTTTTCGGTTATATGTCTTAAGCTCCATCCTCGGATTAATTTTAACATATTTCGGGAAGACCAGGCCGCGTGCTAAACTAAACGGGATGACGGAACCAAAAGAGGCGGACTTCTATCACGCCCTCAACATCGCCTGCCAAGCAGACTATTCCAAGTTAACCAAGCTCAGAAAAAGATTTGGGAACTGGCAAAAGGCCTGGGAAAATACGGGTAGCGGAAAGTCGGATCCGGGCGGAATATCGGAGAGATTGAACGGAGACAATCTAAAACTTATCTTGCAGGATGACCCCGCCTACCCGAAACCGCTTCGGGAAATCCCCCACCCTCCCTTCGGTATATACGTGTTGGGCAACAAACCGGAAATCACAGCTAAGGATTCCATCGCCATAGTCGGCACCCGCAAAGCCACCCCGGAGGGTAAAACATTGGCGCGCCAGTTTGCCGGGAAGCTTGCCCAAGCAGGACTCACTGTCGTAAGCGGACTTGCGCTCGGCATAGACGCGTCCGCCCACGAAGGTTGCCTCGCGGAAAACGGCGTGGCGGTCGCAGTTCTGGCGGGCGGACTTGATCGCATTTATCCCAGAACCAACGAGATGCTGGCGCGCCAGATTCTTGAATCGGGCGGCTGGCTGATATCGGAATATCCACCCGGCACGCCCATACTGCCCTACCGTTTTTTGGAACGGAACCGGATAGTAAGCGGTCTTGCCCGCGGAATATTGGTAGTGGAAGCCGGCTTGCGCTCCGGCTCTCTGGCCACGGCCCGCTTCGCGACCGAACAAAACAGGGACGTGTTTGTCGTACCGGGGCCGGTAAAACACCCCAACTACAAGGGCTCTAATCTGTTAATCCGGTCGGGCGCGGAACTGGTTACCGAGCCGGAACAAATCCTGGAAGACTGGGGGCTCTTAGCGGAGGAAAATGCGTCCGAAATAAGACCCGATGACGAGCCGGAGGCGGTAGTCATACTGCGCGCACTCCTCCTGGGTAAGTCGCCGCTTGAAATTGACAAAATCGCGGAACTGACTAAGCTGGACACTCAAACCGTAAGCCGGACACTTTCCTTACTTGTATTAACTGATAGAATAAACGAAAGTTCGTTGGGCTATTCACCGAAAAAATGAAATCTCAAACATTGGTTATAGTAGAAAGTCCCACTAAGGCGAAAACCATCGGTCAGTTTTTGAAATCCGGATATAAAGTGGAATCGTCTTACGGTCACATCCGGGATTTGCCCAAGAGCAAACTGGGCGTTGATCTGGAAAATAATTTTGAACCGCAATATATTATCCCGGTCAAAAGCAAGAAAAGGGTTGGGGAACTAAAAAAACTGGCCGCCAAAGCAGACAAGGTGATTCTTGCGACTGACGAAGACCGTGAAGGAGAAGCGATTGCCTGGCACCTTTCCCAAGCTCTAAAGCTTGAGACGCGAGCCCAATCTACGAAGACATCCGAATCTACGAATGAAAATTCGCGAAATTCGCATGGATTAGCGGATTCGCATCGCGTGGAAAGAATCGTATTCCATGAAATTACGGAGCACGCCATAAAAGAAGCGCTTCAACACCCGCGGGAATTGGATTTAAACATGGTGGATGCCCAGCAGGCCCGGCGCGTGTTGGACCGCATAGTGGGCTACAAGTTATCCCCTTTTCTGTGGAAAAAAGTCCAGCGCGGGCTATCCGCCGGCCGGGTACAATCCGTGGCTCTGCGGCTGATAGTGGACCGCGAAGAAGAAATAAATAAATTCCAGAACCAGGAATATTGGTCCTTGGTCGCGAAGCTTAAATCGGAAGAGGGCTTGCCCGCCGGAGCCGCGGCGAAGGAGGGAGAATTTGTCGCGGAACTTTACCGCATCGGGGATAAGAATTTGGATAAACTGGAGTTTGAAAATGAAGCTCGGGTAAAAAAGATAATCTCCGACCTTACGGGAGCATCCTTCAGGATTACGGAGGTAGAACGTAAAGAGACCGTTAAAAACCCTATGCCGCCCTTTACTACCAGCACCCTTCAGCAATCCGCCGCCCAACGCCTGGGATTTTCCGCAGGACGCACCATGCGCGCCGCCCAGCATCTTTACGAAAACGGATTTATCACCTATATGCGCACGGACTCGTTTAATCTGGCTACGGAGGCAATTTCCGCGGGGCGGGGGTGGATAGAAGAGAATCTCGGCGCCGAATACTTGCCGGACGCGCCCCGTCGCTTCAAAAATAAATCCCGGCTGGCCCAGGAAGCGCACGAGGCCATCCGGCCCACCAAGCCCAATCTTGCTCCCGAAAACTTTTCGGGTGAGCCGGAAGAGGTGAAACTGTACAATCTCATCTGGCGCAGATTCATTGCCTGTCAGATGAACCCGGCAATTTTTGATGCATTGCGGGTTGAAGTTTTGGCCGAAAATAAAGGAGTGGTTCCTCATCACCTCAAGGCCAATGGCAACACCCTGCGCTTCGATGGTTTCCTTAAGATATGGACGACCAAGTTCGAAGAAAACGAACTACCCGCTCTCAAGCGGAATTCCGAGGCGAAACTTTTAGAGTGGCTGCCGGAACAACATTTCACCCAGCCGCCCGCGCGCTACAATGAAGCCAGCTTGATTAAAACTTTGGAGCAATACGGCATCGGACGGCCTTCCACCTACGCCCCGATTATCTATGTAATTCAGGCGAGGGATTATGTGGAAAAACAACAGGGCAGATTTCTTCCTACCGAAATAGGAACTCGGGTCAGCAAAGTTATGACCGAAAATTTCTCGGAAATAGTCGACATACAATTTACTGCAAAAATGGAAGAAGAACTGGACGAAATAGCGGAAGGCAAGCGGGAGTGGCGCAAAGTTATTAAAGAGTTTTATGACCCCTTCACCAAAAATCTGGCGGAGAAATATGAAACCGTGGCGGATAAAGCGATAGTGAACGAACCCACCAATGAGGTCTGCGGGAAATGCGGCAAACCCATGGTTATAAAATTGGGCAGATTTGGCAGGTTCATGGCCTGTACCGGCTATCCGGAATGTAAAACCACCAAGACCCTCAAAGAACCGGCCAAGATGACCGGAATAACTTGTCCCAAATGTAAGCAGGACGAATTGGTTGAAAAGAAAGTTTCCCGCAAGGGCCGCGCGCGAGGAAAGATGTTCTGGGGCTGCAATCGCTATCCCGACTGTGATTATGCCACCTGGACCGACCCGACCAAAGTTCCTCCGGTTTACGATCCGGTAAAGGAAGCGGAAGCCAAGGTTGCGCGGGAAGCAAGGATTGCCCGCCAGGGCAGCGCCTCGGCGGCGGGCGGCAAAGAAAAGCACGCGTCCCGCGACAAGAAAAAATAAGCGTCGGGCCCAACTAACAAACCCCTGCCCCTAGAGGGGCGGGTAAATAAGCGAGGGTTTGTTTTTGTGTTCCTTGAGTTATGTTTCTTAACTTATCAGATTCACGAACATTGCCTCCGACATAAAACGCGAATCCCTGGCGCGTTGGTTATCCGGAATTAATCGAGTCGGAGCCCGCGAATGCTTACGTTGATGTCGGAACCCAGTCTTGTTGAGCGGAATCCCGGCGATACGCTTCCCCGTTACGCCAAATATTGGATGCTGAAGCCGCGTATTGTCCGTTGCCGTAAGCGGTCAATTCGCTGACGGTGATGCGCGAATCTTTATTGGTATCCGCGGGATGGTAGGTGGTATCTATCCCGACAGTAAAAGACGTATCACTCATATCGCTTACCGTCTGGCCCGATTTTTCCGCAACATTTCCCACAAGATAAATTTTATATTTGCCGGGTGGAACTTTTATTTCCCTTCCATTAACCAGACTATCCCATACCGTCGCGCCATCCCAGCCCATATAAGAGTATATGGAAGAAACATAGCCAATTATCCCCAGTGAACCTGCGCCATAAGACGAAGTCTCCGGCACAAGATAAGCGAAAACGCCAGACACAGAATTACTCTTCCAGGAGATAGCTATTTGCTGGCCCTGGATTATGTTCTCGCCGCCATTCGGATAAGCAACGGTAATTGAGGGTTGAGTTGTGCCACCTCCGGTGACCGTGAAATCCACGGCGTTACTGGTGCCGCTCGTGTTGGTGACGGAAACCGGATATATGCCGGGCATAATCTGCTGTTGAGCAATCTTGCAAGCAGGCGCGGAATAGAGACAAGCGGGAGTGGTGTAGGAAGGGATAATAAAGGTAATGCTAGTTCCGTCCAGGGAAGTAATACCCGGAATCAGGCTTGAACCAAAGTTTATGGAATTATCCCCGTTAACCGGAACGGGTCTATTTGTTATTGCCTGAGGACCGGTAGCGAATCCCTTACCGTAGATAACCACCTTGGTGCCAACCGGACCGGAAATTTGGGATAAAGAATAGATTATTGGGGCTTGGGAAGTTGTCCCGCCCACCTTCACGGTAAACGAAGTTTCAGCCGTACCGCCCCTGCAATCGCTTACGTTCACTTTCACGAGATAAGATCCGGCGGTATTCCAAGCGTGAGAGGTACTATGACTCCAGTTCTGGCCAGTACCACTCGGTGGATTTATTTGGCAACTTCCTGCCGATCCACCGTCTCCCCAATCCACCGACCAAGAAAGATCGTCATTATCAGCATCGGTTGCGCTGAAATTAAAGTTGACTGACTGGCCTACGCCAATATTCACCGGAACCGCAACCGGCCCCATTCTCGGCTCGGCGTTCGTGACCGCTCCACTTACAATTTTGAAGTAACTATCGCTTGAATCACAATTTTTAGAGTCGGTTCGGCAAATTTTAATCGTATACGGACCTGCTCCTATTTCAAAGTTCGAGGAGCATGGATTGTTGGCGGTACAGTTCGGAATCGTCCATTGATACGAAGAACCACTTACCTCTTTGGCGATTGTCCGCACAGAATACCCGGTTGTGCAAACATCCCCGGAACAAGACGGGGTGCCATTAAGGAATATATCGTAATATCTCGGGGCGGCGGAAGAAACGTAACAGTTTGTTGATCCGGCCGGACATGTCGCGTAATCAATTTTATCCTGCCACTTGATTGTCTGCGTTGTTCCCTTTGCCCATGTTTCTCCGCCGTTGGGCGAAAGGACGGTAACCGAATTGGAAGCCACATTCCCCACGTTCACGCTCAAACTTGTTTGCGCGCTGCCTCCGTTGGTGGGACACGGAGTCGTGATGCAACGTATCGTATTTTCACTTGTTACGGTAAATGTCGGCGTGAAATTACCGGCATAGTAATACGCATGGGTGAAAGTGGCATTTTGTTTTTCAATACGAAGCGGGGAACTCGTCATGGGGACATTTTGTGGTCCTAATTCTTCGTCACCCCAAAGGACGCTATAGGAAAGATTCCCTCCGTTCCGACTAGAAGCCGTGACGGTCCAAGTCCCTTGCTGATTGACATTTAGCGACTGTGGTCCGCTCACACCGGAGATAACCGGGGCGTTATCCCGGCAAACATGCTGGGCCACCCCGTTTACGTCAACCAACGGGCAGGGGGTGGGAGGCACTATCACTATCGGCTTCGTGCAATTGTAAAGCGC
>Ga0209542_10014708_pt1 | contig 13273 bp, 13 predicted proteins | sample RifCSPhighO2_01_FD_184028 | JGI IMG/M metagenome (GOLD analysis project Ga0209542, IMG submission 184028) | Soil microbial communities from Rifle, Colorado - Rifle CSP2_plank highO2_0.1 (SPAdes) (version 2) | ecosystem: Environmental > Terrestrial > Deep subsurface > Rock core/Sediment ... | reverse complement strand
ACGAATTCGTGGGGCCGCAGATTACACCCGATCAAAAAAAGTAGCCTCCTTGAAATAGTGATCGCACACTCGCTTCCCCGCCCATGCGCGCAGGTAGCATTGCGGCTCGTCCCCAAGCGCCGTTGCGCAAAACCCAACTGCTTGCATGGCACAAACCGTACTCTGGCAGCCGGTAAAAAGAAGCGGGATAGCCAGAGCGGCAAGGTACGTTATTTTTCGAAACATATTCACCTCCCCCTCTCTCCCCAGCCTAACGGCCTTCGTATAAAAAAGAAAGCGGGCTTAGGAATTCGCAAAGCGAAAACCTAAACCCGCGATAGGTTGTGGCGGATCAGTATCGATACGTCCGTCGCGAGCATTGCTCGCTGCGGTCATAGCCGCCGCCCCCCCCGAAGATGCTGAAGTTACCTCCGCCGCCATACCCTGGCCCTGAGGCTCGCGAGCGCGTTTCGTAGCACTCGTAGGGCGGATCGATCGGATGGGCGTACAAGACCTGCGTCGGTTGGGGCTGAACGATTTCTGGCTCCAGGGCCTGGCCGACGGCATTGCCAACCGCCAATCCAAGAATCGAGCAAAGCCCGATGACCGGCCCGCTTGCGCCCATCGCGGCACAGGTGAGACCGCCAGCTGCGCCACCTGCTGCGGTGTAAACCATTTCCCCGCGATACTTTTGGCCGCAGGCGCCGAGTAGTAACGTAAGCGCAAGGATCGGCATTAATTTAATGAACTTCATGACCGCCTCCTAGGATTTCTTAACGATGAGCTCCGCTATGAAGCAGAGCAGTGCGTAGATTCCGTAGCTGAGCAAAACCCCACTGGTGGTGCTTGCCCCAAATCCGGCAGCAGCTGAGCCTGTGCAGCTACCAACCACAAAGGCCATCCCCTGCAAACGAGTACCGGGGAGAATCCAGCCAAAACGGCCGGTTTGCCCTTCACCCATTTCGACGGTTTCATTCGTAGCCATACTGGGAGTCTCCTGAATTGATTCTGCAAAATAGTATACCAAAAACTATTCAAATGTCAATACTGCCTCTATACGTTTGGAGGGGGCTAAAAAGAGCGCTAAAATACTAAGGAAAATGGACCCCGTTAGAGATTCTTCAGTTTGTTTATCTTTCCAAGCAAAACCTTTCAATGCAGGTCGAATTCTTTTAGCAATCCAAACTGAGAAACGGAAGCCTCTGGCTTCCTATCTCTAAACGGGATGGACTTTAATGAGGAAAAACAAAATAAGCGTCTGGCCGAGCTCCGCCGCAAGGAAGAGGAGGATCTTGCTGAGACTCTTTCAAAGAAATACCGGCTTGAATACCTCGACCTTTCTCGAGTCTCCATCAATACTGACGGTCTCCGCATTGTAGGCGAAGGGCTAGCACGCGCGGCCGGCATTGCGGTCTTTGGCATGATCGGCAAAAAAATCTCCGTTGCCGTTCGGACACCAAACAACCCAAAAGTGGAAGAGGTACTCGGTGATTTAAAAAGCAAAGGCTTTACGCCAACGCTCTATATGGTTTCGTCCGCAAGTCTTGAACGCGCCTGGGAGCGCTACAAAGATCTTTCCTTCGCGATAGAAACGAAGGCCGGCGTTCTTGATATTTCCGGAGATGAAATAGTAAAACTCCTTGGGAAATTAAAAACGCTCGAAAACGTCAAAGGAGAAATCGGTGAGGTTATCAAGATGAAAAAAGCCTACCGCATCTCGCGGATCTTGGAGACCGTCCTTGCCGGCTCCCTCTCTGCAGATGCTTCCGACGTTCATGTTGAACCAGAAGAAGCATACGTGCGCCTGCGCTATCGCTTGGACGGCGTTTTAACCGACATTTTAAATTTTGATCGCGACACCTATTCCCTGCTTCTTTCACGCATCAAACTGCTTTCAAGCCTCAAATTAAATATTAAAGACCAAGCGCAGGATGGCCGCTTCAGTGTTTCCATAAACAGTAAAGATATTGAAATTCGCACCTCAATTATTCCGGGCGCCTACGGTGAATCAATCGTACTTCGTATTTTAAACCCGGAAACCATTGCCCTTCCCATGGAAGAACTCGGCATCCCCGCGAATCTCTTTAAAATTCTTGAGCATGAAATAAAAAAGCCAAATGGCATGATTTTAACGACCGGCCCGACCGGCTCGGGAAAAACGACGACGCTCTATGCGTTCATGAAACGCATCCACACGCCTCAGGTAAAAATTATCACCATTGAAGACCCTATCGAATATCATCTGCCGGGTATTGTGCAAACGCAGGTGGAAAAAAATTACTCGTTTTCGCAGGGGCTCCGCTCCGCGCTTCGCCAAGACCCGGACGTCATCATGGTTGGCGAAATTCGCGATGGCGAAGTGGCGGAGACTGCGATTAACGCTGCGCTAACCGGCCACCTAGTTTTTTCAACACTGCATACCAATAACGCAGCAGGCTCCTTCCCTCGTTTAATCGATCTCGGAGTGAACCCAAAAGTAATGAGTTCCGCGGTTTCGATTGTGATGGCCCAGCGTCTCGTGCGCCGCCTATGCAAGGTGTGTAAAAAAGAAACGCCCCTGTCGCCCGACAGCAAAAAAATAGTAGATAAAATTCTCAAAAGCATCACGAACAAAAGCGAGCTTCCAGAAAACACAAGTGTCGTTTGGGAGCCGGTTGGCTGCCCAGAGTGCAAAGGGCTTGGCTACCGGGGACGCATCGGTATTTATGAAGCTATCCGGATGGACCACGAGATTGAAACAATCATTAATGAAAACCCAAGCGAGCGCGAGGTCTGGAGCGCGGCTAAACCGCAAGGCATTCTTACCATGCAACAGGACGGCGTCGTTAAGGTGCTTGCCGGAGTCACGTCTTTGGGCGAACTCACCCGGGTTATAGATTTGGAGGAGCTTGAAGAGTCTGCTATAACCGAACCAGGCTTGGCCGCAGAGGCAGGCGGGAGTGAAGCGCCTGCGCCATAACAAAATCAAGCCCATAAATCTCTAAGCAACACTTTTCATAACAAGTAGGAAAAGCTGAGCAATTTGACTTGGGATAGCCCCAGAGGTCCTCGCCGGAGCGAGGCACCAGGACGTCCCTGACGAACGCCCTCTTGGTTGCTTAGAGATGTATGAGCTTGAGCTTGAAAGATCTGGGCAACTCGAGTCCGGCCATAAAAAAACCCGCAAACAGGGTTTTTCGCACACCGATCTACTATATGTATAGTTTAGCACAAAAAGAATCTTATGTCAAGGACTTCTAGGCCAGCGCCCCCGACCCCGAAGGTGCCGCCCGACGAGGCTTTTCTCGACCAGACCCTGCGTCCTTCGCGCTGGGATGACTACGTTGGCCAAGCAGGCATCAAAGAAAACCTGCGCATTTTACTTACTGCGGCCAAACAGCGTAGCCACCCGCCTGAACACCTCCTCTTTTATGGACCTCCCGGCTTGGGCAAAACCACTCTCGCCCACCTCATTGCCAAAGAAATAGGAGCCCAGATAAAAATTACCTCGGGGCCCATTATAGAAAAGGTGGGCGACCTTGCTGCCATCCTCACGAACATGGGATCGGGTGATATTCTTTTTATTGATGAGATTCACCGGCTGCACAAAACTATCGAGGAGATTCTTTACCCCGCCATGGAATCCGGCTCACTCGATATTATTATAGGCAAAGGGCCATCCGCGCGCACCATCCAGCTTGATCTTCCCCCCTTTACGCTCATTGCGGCCACAACCCGCATTGCCCTTCTCTCGGCGCCGCTCCGTTCCCGTTTCTCGGGAGGCACCTTTCGTCTCGAGTTTTATACGAACGGAGAGATTGAGAGCATATTGGCCCGCTCAACCAAAATTTTAGGCGTTGAGATTGAAGACGGCGCACTTAAAGAAATTGCTCGTCGCAGCCGGTTCACGCCGCGTACTGCTAACTATCTTTTAAAGCGTTGCCGTGACTTTGCTCAGGTGCATGGTGGGAAACTCTCACGCGAGATGGTCATGCGTGCACTTGAGCTACTCACGGTCGACGAACTCGGCCTTACCTCTGCCGATCGCGCCATTCTCACAACCCTCATAACGAAATTTAACGGCGGCCCAGTCGGTTTAAATACGCTTGCGGCCGCTACGTCTGAAGAAGAAGCAACGATTGAAGAGGTGCACGAACCCTACCTTATTCAGCTCGGGCTTCTTGAACGCACGCCACGCGGCCGCACCGCAACCTTGCGCGCCTACGAACATCTTAAACTCACCGCTCCTCTATCATTGCAAGAAAAACTACTTTAATATGGCGGGACATAGTAAATGGGCACAAATTAAAAGAAAAAAAGAAACCACTGACGCAAAAAAGAGCCAAGTATTTTCTAAGTTCGCGAAACTCATCGCGTCTGAAGCAAAGAAAGCGAAGGGAGATCGCTCAGCCCCCGGCCTGCGGCTCGCCATTGAACGCGCGAAGGCGATGAATATGCCAAACGACAACATTGACCGCGCCATTGAGAAAGGCAAAGGGGACGGAGGCACCGCAATGGACGAAGTGCTCTATGAAGCCTATGGTCCTGGCGGCGTTGCCGTCCTCATGGTCGGCCTCACGGACAATCGAAACCGAACGGCGCAGGAAATAAAACACCTGCTTTCAAAAAATAATCTTTCACTTGCGGCGCCTGGCGCCGCCTCCTGGGCATTTACAAAAACTGCCGAGGGATACACGCCGCAAACCACGCTCGATCTGTCAGACACAGACCTCGCCGCGCTTGAAACCGTGGTAACCGCCCTTGAAGAACACGACGACGTCCAAGAAGTATTCACCAATGCCGCATAAAAACAAACAACTGACAACAAAGCGCGCGCGCCGAAGTCGTTTGATATATCAAATGACTCGGGTTTTAGCGATTGATCCGGGATTTGGCCGTTGCGGTGTCGCGGTCCTAAATCGAGAAAATAATACCGACACCCTGGTATATTCGTCGTGTGTTGTTACCAGATCTTCAGACGCCTTCCCTGTCCGGCTCAAGACGGTTACCGATGCGGTAACCGAACTCGCCGATCGTTTCTCTCCCTCCCTCATTGCCCTTGAGCGCCTCTATCTTTCGACAAACCAGAAAACCGCTATGCAGGTAGCTGAGGTCCGCGGCGCGCTTATTTCGCTTGCCGTTAATCGCGGTATTCCTATGGTTGAATACACGCCGCTCCAAGTCAAAATTGCGATTACTGGCTATGGAAAAAGCGGCAAGCATGAAATGATGCGCATGGTCCCCCGCCTCATCAAAATGGAAGAGCGTAAGCGTCTCGACGATGAGTACGACGCTATCGCCATCGGCATTACCGCTTTAGCGTCCCATCGAGGCAACCGTTTGACAACCAAGGAGGATATCTGATAAGAAAGGCACTTGTGGATGTCGCAGAATCACCCGCCACTTAAGCAAACTGACGCACGAGCAGAGACTGGTGAGCGCAGCAAATGTGTATTTTGGTTGTCATCGCTAGAGCGAGCGTACTTATTTTCAGAAAACTCGCGCAGGCGTGACGACGCAAACTCACAAACTTGTTGCCAGTCACCTAAGCGAGGTATTTCGTTCAAACAGGGGTTTTTGTGGCGCGACCTGTCTGCGTGTACGCACAGGCAGACGGCGCCACAACTTCAGGAATTTTTCTGCAGAAAAATTCCGTACCTGTTTGAACGAAATACCGAGCGCCCATTTATCCACAGAGAACCCGTTGCTTCAAAAGCGGGTTCCCGCTACAAATGGGGAATCGGAGCGCGCAGAGGCGAATTCGACCGCCGAGCACGCACCCGGTTTATTCTTTAAATAATAATTAACGACGTTGGTATGGCATATTGGGATGGAAATGAAGACGAGCTGGATCTCTTAGGTGACGACGGCCTCGAAGAAGAGGCAGAAAAAAAAGAAGACGCGGAAACGGAAGATGAGGAGGAGGATGAGGAAGAAGCTGAAGAGGGACTGGAGTAATCTAGGAGCCCGACATAAAACACCCCGTCTGCGGGGTGTTTTATGTTCCGTCGTATCTTCTGATAAAAAATTACTTCACGAAATTCATTTCTGTGGCATGATAGATCTACTGCGCCAATGACACCTCGCTATTTTCGATTACGTATTCGCTTTTTACGCCACCGTCGCCGCGAGGTGTTTCTTGCCGTCGCAAGTTTTGTGTTTATCGGTATCGGCTTCGCAAGCCTGTGGGCCGCCTCTCTTCGTCTTCCCGATTTAAAGGCATTTGACGAACGCAGAATAGAACAGTCAACAAAAATCTACGACCGCACGGGCGAGGTTCTATTATTCGACCTCTACGGCAACGCCCAGCGTACGGTTCTTCCTATTGCGGAATTATCGCGCGACATTAAAAATGCAACGGTTGCCATTGAAGATGCTGAGTTTTACCAACACCGTGGCATTAAAATCACTTCGATTATCCGCGCCGTCATCGCGAATCTTACCTCTTTTGGCTTCTCACAGGGCGGCTCAACCATTACGCAGCAGGTGGTAAAAAATTCTTTGCTCACTAATGAGAAAACCATTACCCGCAAATTCAAAGAGTGGGTTCTTGCCCTGAAGCTCGAGCGCGTGCTTTCAAAAGAAGAAATCCTCGCCATGTACTTAAACGAATCGCCTTACGGAGGAAACGTCTACGGCATTGAGGAGGCGGGTGAAAGGTATTTCGCCAAGCACGCCGCCGACTTGAGTCTCGCGGAATCAGCTTATCTCGCGGCCCTGCCCCAAGCGCCGACGTATTACTCTCCCTATGGTAATCACAAGGACGCGCTCGAGGAGCGAAAAAATTTGGTGCTGCAAAAAATGCTCGAATACGGATTCATCTCGCAAGACGAATTCGAAAGCGCAGCCAAAGAAGAGGTGACCTTTGTGCCGGCGCAAGATCGTGGCATCAGGGCGCCGCACTTTGTGTTCTATGTTCGAGAATATCTTGAAAATAAATACGGCAAGGAGGCGGTCGAGGGAGGGGGACTGAAGGTAACCACAACCATTGACTATGATCTCCAGGCAAAGGCAGAAGAAGTCGTGGCTCGCTTTGCCGTGGAAAATGAAAAAAAATTCAATGCATCAAATGCCGGCATGGTCGCCATAGATACACGGACGGGGCAAATTCTCACGATGGTCGGGTCACGTGACTATTTCGATACCTCCATTGACGGCAATTACAATATCGCGCTCGCCCATCGACAGCCGGGGTCGTCCTTTAAACCTTTTGTATATGCAGAAGCAATCCAAAAAGGATATACGCCCGACACTATTGTGTTTGACCTGAAAACTCAATTTTCAACCGCCTGCCGCCCCGACGACCTCTCGAAAGAGCCTCCTTGTTTTTCTCCGGACAATTACGACAACGTGTTCCGTGGCCCGGTCTCTTTCCGAGAAGCGCTCGCGCAATCACTAAATATTCCGTCAGTTAAGGTGCTCTACCTTGCCGGCATCAGCGAATCACTGCGTCTCGCAAAAGACATGGGCATTACAACGCTTGGCGACGCTGCCCGCTACGGACTCACCTTAGTGCTTGGTGGCGGCGAAGTAACCCTTCTTGATATGACCGGAGCCTACGCAACGTTTGCCAACGAGGGCATACGGAACACTCCGGTTGGGATTCTTAAGATTGAAGACAGCAACGGCGGCGTCCTTGAGGAGTACCAAAACCATTCTGAACGGGTGCTTCCAGAGAACACCGCGCGCACTATAAGCGACCTGCTGTCCGACAACGGAGCGCGCACCCCAGCTTTCGGTGAAAGCTCGTATCTCTATTTCCCCGGTCATGATGTGGCGGCAAAAACCGGAACCACCAACAATTACCGCGATGCATGGATCCTTGGCTACACCCCGTCAATTGCCGTTGGCGCCTGGGCGGGGAACAACGACAATAGCCCCATGGAGAAAAAAGTCGCCGGGTTTATAGTCGCCCCCATGTGGAACGCATTCATGCAAGACGTTGTCGCAACTGCCCCCAATGAGGTATTTACGAAACCTGAATACGATGACCCGACAACTCTTAAACCGATTCTCAAAGGGTTGTGGCAAGGCGGGCAAGAGTATACGGTTGACTCACTTTCAGGGAAGTTGGCCACCGACTACACGCCACAGGAACTGCGCCAAACCAAAGTGGTCGGTGAGGTGCATGACATTTTATATTACGTAGATAAAGACAACCCACGCGGCCCTCTCCCCGCTAATCCACAAAACGACCCGCAGTTTGCTTATTGGGAATATCCGGTGCAACTCTGGAAGTCGGCGCAAGGTATTTCGGCAACAAACGCTCAAAGCATTCCCACCTCCTATGACGACCTGCATCGGCCTGAATACGCACCACTCATTACTATCATGAGTCCGACTCCTACGGCCTCCTATAGGCCGGATTCTCGCATTACCGTGCAGATCGCGAGCCAGGGCAAGTTTGCTCTTACCAAGGTGGATTATTTTGTGAACGGCGAGCTTGTCGGCAGCTCACAAAAATCACCTTTTTCGCTTTCCTTTAGCCCAAACCTGGTAAAAAACATTGCTACGGCCAATACCCTTCGCGCGGTTGCTCACGACGCTTTTTCAAATTCAGCGGCAGTAGACACCGTGTTTCATCTGCGGGGATTAGAGTAAGCGTGAAATTTTCCCATTGGTAGCTTTTCTGAGTTCATTTGTTATTTTCTCTTGCTGAAGAAAAATTTCACTTCGTACAATCGGTGCGCCAGTAAACCAAATAGTATTGTTTTTGTATTCAAATAGCTCAGGGGCGACGGTTTTGCCCGTGCAATTCTCCACAACCTTCGCAGCGGTTCTTGCCATCTCCTTCGCATCCGGAGGAAGAATAAACCGCTGAAGTATGGCCGTAATGGGGCGTAGCATTATCTATTCCCTATTCATAGGCATTACCAAATAAAGAAACGAGTTGTCGGCGACATCTTTCACTACCATTGGTTTTGCCGGTCCACTTGCGGAAAGAGAAATGCTGTCGCCCGCGATGGCAGAGAAACAGTCGGTAAGATACTTTAAATTAAAATGAATATCAATTTCTTCCCCCGAAACAGCACCTGCGATGATGTCGTTGGTTTCTCCCACCTCACTTTGTGCAGAAACACTAAAAAGTTTTTTCTTTGGGTGAATATGGAAACTCACTTGGTTAAACTTTCCTGAAAAAATAGCCGCTTTCCGTAAAATAGAAATGAGATCTTGTTTTAGGATAATTGCCTCGCTGACAAACTCCTTTGGAATAATTTGACGGTAATCGGGGAACGTCCCTTGCACCAAACGAGAAGTAAAAAAAACCTTAGGAAAACTTACCGAAATCTGATTTTCATTCATCCGGACTGCAGCTTCGCCCTCGTTGCGCTCCAAAAGTCGAATAATTTCAGGAATAGAGCGTAGTGGAATAAGAATCGCCTCAAAATTGTATGCCTGGCGCGTTGGAATTATTTTTTCAGCAAGCCGAAACGAGTCGGTTGCAACAAACACCAACGACGACCCTTCTGGATAGATATACACACTTCCAATTTCCGGCTTAATGGTGGAGGTAGATGCGCTATACCAAACCGCTTTTAAGCCTTTTAGTAACTCCTGGGAATGTAGTTTAAGTGCTTTTGTGGTTAAAAAGGGGAGGGTTGGAAAATCCTCAGGAGAAAGTGTTTTAATACTCGTTTTACTATTTGGGGTACTTATTATAAAAACCCCATCTTTAAGCTCACATTGAACCGAGCCTTTTTCGGTGCTGTTTGCTAAGGTATTTAATAAAACCGAAGCTGGAACCGCAACCACACCCTCTTGTATTATTTTTACTGCTGTCTCAAATTCAATTCCAATATCAAGATTAGTTGATCGTATTTTAAGAGTATTTTTTTCAGCAGTAAGTAATAAACAATTAAGTACGGGGAGTGTTTGGTGGCGCCCAGCAATTCGTTCGGTTGTTTGAACTCCTTCAAATAATTCTTCGTATACACTTTCAATCTTCATAAGGTAATTTTTATTTAAAGAAATTTATTATTACTATTAACTCTGTTGATAGGTGGAAATCTTAATTTTATCCTTATTATTCAAACTAGTTTTGTATTTCCTTTTGTGAATAATATCTGAATATAAGTGGTGATTGGTGCACAGTAGCCATAAGTGTAAGTAATGAATTGAAAGTAATCAACAATTAAACACTCCTCATTCACCCGATATTCACATTTTATTTTAGAAGAGACCGAATTTGATCAAGTTCCTGCAAAAGAGCACTGTTGTTTTTAATGTCGTTTTTTACTTTCTCGCAGGAATGAATAACGGTGGTATGGTCGCGCCCCCCTAATTTTTGGCCAATCGTTGGATAGGAAACATGGAAATCTTCCCGAAGAATATACATAATAAGTTGTCGCGGCTTAACCACTTCTTTCCTTCGTGTCTTTTCATAAATACTCACCTCCTCTATTCCATAGAAGTCAGCAACTTTTTTTATAACCTCTTTAACGGAAACAAGTTTTTTGGGTCGCGAAGTGTTTTTTATGAGATTTTTTACGTCCAATAAGTTAAGCGACTTCCCCTTAAGCTGGGTTTGGCAGACAATAGAGTTAAGAACACCCTCCAAATCACGAATGTTGCCCTGGATACTTTCTGCCAGGTATTCGGCAACGTCTTTCTCGAAGATAAAGTTGATATGCCGTGCTTTTGCTTGAAGAATGGCAATACGCGATTCAAGATCGGGCTCGTTAATATCCGCGACCATACCGGCTAAAAATCGCGATTTTAAGCGCTCATCGATGTCTTGAATATAGCTCGGGTGCTTGTCGGAAGAAAAAATAATCTGTTTATTATTGTCATAGAGCGCATTAAAAAGATGGAAAAGTTCCTCCTGCGTCTTTTCTTTTTTAGAGAAAAACTGAACATCATCCATGATAAACACATCATATTGGCGATACTTTTCTTTAAACTGATTGACCCGGTTTGCCTCAAGCGCCATGAGGTACTCCACCGTAAACTTCTCTGAGGTCATGTAATACACTTTTTTACTCGGACTTGCTTTTTTTACGTGATTTCCTACCGCCTGCATCAAGTGGGTTTTCCCGCGGCCCGTCCCGCCGTAGATGAAGAATGGATTGTAGGCGATGCCAGGCTTTTGAATGATGGCCTGGGCTGCCGCGTAGGCCAAGTTATTGAACGGTCCGACAATAAACGATTCAAAGGTGTAGCGGGGATTTAAATTATCGCTTTTGTTGATATAAAAATCAGCCAATGGCAGCTCGGGAGCGAACATGGGGGCGCGCGGCGTATCCAGCCGCTCCTTTTTTCGATCTTTCGCGATGGCGTATTCTAGGCCGCGGATGCTATCTGAAAAACTGCGCAATGTTTTTAGTATAAATTTATGGTATTTAGTTGAAAGCCAGTCTTTTACAAACTGATTAGGCACATTAACGTACACCACCCCCTCATCAATACGGAGAATGGCCGTATCTTTAAACCAGGTATTAAAGTTTGCTTTGGAAATTGAGAGCTCGGTGTCGACAAGAACGTTGTCCCATAGTTGCTTTTGGTCCACCACGCTTCCTGTGTGGAGGGCGCGGTTGCTTGGGGTGAATGTTTCCATGATGAATGTGGTACGAGCGCGTATTAGTTCCACAAGTATATACTTCTTGCGAGTATGCGAAACTTGCGACCAAAGAGCATTTATGTTAATAACCTGTGCATAAGTACTCCAAACCGCAAATTCTTGTTTTTATAGAAAAATATTGTAGGATACGTACATGTCAAAAACCTATCAACCGAAAAAGCGAAAGCGGGCACGCGCGCACGGGTTTCGCGCGCGCGCTCGGACCACGGCCGGGAGAAGCACCGTCACAAGAAGGCGACAGAAGGGGCGCTGGCGGCTTGCGGTCTAACCATGAGAACGGGCCGAGTAACGGCAAAAGAGATGCCCGCTCTGCTTCGGCAGAGCCGCGCACGGCACTCCCCCTTGTTCACCTTGCGGGTTGCGCCCCTTTCCCTCGGCACACCCTCAAAAGCCGCTATTGTCGTTTCAAAACAAGTGGCAAAAAAGGCAGTCGATCGGAACCGATTAAAAAGGCAGGGGCGCGAACTTCTTCGCTTAGAATCGAAGACTCTCCGCTCCCCGTTAGCTATGATTCTTATATACAAAAAAACGAAGAAATTACCTCGCTTTTCAGCTCTTAAGGACGAAATTTCAATTGCGCTCCTGCCCTTCAAAAAATAGGGAATCCGTGGTGCTTTTGTCCGGGTATCCGACGGGGTATACTTGAGAACATGTTTTCATATCTCTATCATGCGATTTTTTACGACCCGATCTATAACGGCCTTGTTTTCCTCATAGACACCATCCCGGGCGCGGACGTTGGCATAGCCGTCATTCTTCTCACTATTGTTGTGCGTTTGGTCCTGTTCCCCCTTTCGCTGCGCGCCATTCGCACGCAACTCCTCATGAGGGATCTTGAGCCGGAACTTACACGCATAAAAACGGAATTTAAAGATAGTCGTGAGGAGCAGGCGCGGCGCACGATGGAGCTGTATCGAACAAATAAAGTGAATCCGTTCTCGAGTTTTCTTTTTATGTTCATACAAATTCTTTTTATCTTTGCGCTTTATTTTGTTTTTTTCCGAGGAGGGCTCCCAAATATTCGTACCGAACTACTCTATTCCTTTATTCCGATTCCTGAAAATGTAAATATGCATTTTCTTGGTTTTATCGATGTGGCGGGACGCAGTCTCGTCCTTGCAGCGCTTGCGGGCATCACCCAATTCATTCAAACGAAACTTTCTATTCCCCCGCTGCCTCAAAATAACAGCACTCCGTCATTTAAAAATGATTTAGCGAGAAGTTTTAACCTGCAGATGCGCTACGCGATGCCAGTCGTTATATTCTTTGTCGCGTATACGATCTCCGCCGCGGTAGCTCTTTATTTTGTGGTAAGCAATCTTGTGTCTATTGGACAAGAGATCTACGTTCGGCGCACGCTCAAACGCCCGAAGAAGTCTTAAACTGCTATGGAAAAAGAAATCACACAACTTATCCACGAATTTCTTGAAAAACTTTCAGTAACGATTGACACTATTACGATCGAGCACGCGGAAGTACACACTCTCTACGCCGTTTCAACACGCGACTCGGCAATGCTAATCGGCCAAAATGGCGAGACACTTCAGGCGCTCACTTTTATTCTGCGAAAGATTGCTGAGAAACGATTTGGCGAGGCCGCTGGTTCATTTATGGTTGATGTAAACGGCTACAATCGCAGGAAGCTTGAAGACTTTCAAAACAAAATTCGTATGCTAGCTGAACGGGCCCGGGTTTTCAAATATGATGTTGAGCTTTCCCCCATGAATGCCTATGAGC
>Ga0209542_10014707_pt1 | contig 13273 bp, 14 predicted proteins | sample RifCSPhighO2_01_FD_184028 | JGI IMG/M metagenome (GOLD analysis project Ga0209542, IMG submission 184028) | Soil microbial communities from Rifle, Colorado - Rifle CSP2_plank highO2_0.1 (SPAdes) (version 2) | ecosystem: Environmental > Terrestrial > Deep subsurface > Rock core/Sediment ... | reverse complement strand
CCGCCCGCCTCGCCTTGAACTGGAGCGGAAAGGCAAACTGCCAAAGAACCTGTCAAAAATGTCGTCTCGAACCTTATGAAGGCCAGAAGCGGGCTTTTCTTTTCGGAATTGAAATAAATCATAAATTTTGATAGTATGATAATGAAAGTATATCAAATCACTTTCATACTATCAATATACTGCAAGTATGGCAACTGAAAACAAGATCGGTGAAAATATAAAGAAACACCGGATAAAACTTGGGCTTTCGCAAGAAGATTTTGCCCAAAAGTCTGGCGTGAAATATACGACACTTACCAAGATTGAAAGCGGGGTTATTAAAACACCCTCCGTTGTTATAATGGCAAAAATTGCGAAAGCCCTTGATGCTAATATTGAGGAGTTATTGAAATAAATATGTCAGAAGATTTTAACAAACTATTTCGAGAATTTGATGGCCCCCAGCGACCCGAGAATGCTCGTCAGAAAGAATTACAGTCTCGATATGGAAATTTGAGCGAAGAAGAAAAAGCAGAGTTAACGGGACTCAATGTTTTTCCTGATAATCCGCGAGGAGCTGAACTACGAAAAAAAGAAGCTCTTGGATTAATTGGTAATGAAGAAAAAGAAGAATTAAGGAGATTGTATCAATTAAAAACTCGCCAGGAGAAAAATTCACCTGACATACAAAAATTATGGGAACGGGTAGAAGGAAATGACCCGAATGTAGCACAAGTTGAAATGAGTAATGGCAAATCGGTAGAAGTTTCTCCAACACAGGCAGAAAAAGTTATCTGGACGTTCGGTCTTGGCGGTTGTTATGGCTCTGTCGTATTTACTGAACACGAAGATGGAACGAGGGATTGTGTTTTGACCCACTATCCGCCGACAGAACTATCAGACAACATGGCAAAGTTAGGCGATCTCATTAATACTTCAGAAAAAATGAAAGCCGCAAAAACGAAAAAAGCAGTACTGGCTCTGCCGGGTGAATGGATACAAAACCCAGAAACCAAGAAATACGAGATGAGAACAAAGAACCAGCAAGCGGTTGACGCATTAACTATTGCCATTCAGGCAAAACTTGGTGCAGGCGTTGAAATAAAACTGGAACCGTATTCTGAAATGATAAGTGCTGGAGAAAAAGATCAAGGCACTCTTGTTGTTTATATACCGCCGTCTGGTAAAGGAGACGTACGCTACCAGACGTGGTATGGTGCTGGAAAGTTGACAGAAGAATCGGAATCAAAAGAATAAAGGAATTTGCCGCCAAAGAAAAACTTGAAATCGTCCTTTCCGCTCCGGTTCAAGGCGAGGCGGGCGGAAGGGGGGTGTGGGGGGAATTCCGCCCGCCGACCTGCCCGCCGAAGTTTCAACGCAGGCGGGGGCCAGCCAGTTCCGTTCGGATATTTTCAAACAGACACCGCCAGTTGGAATATTTAATGTATGCTTATTTATCGAGAAATTCTTCCGAATGAATCAGTGGCTAAAGAATGTGCCCGAATGATTCAGGAATATTCGTGGGGTACTGATTATCCAGTAAATGCATGGAGCGAACTTAAGGAATCAGACCATATTATTGGTTGCTTTGACGACGAGAAGCTTGTTGGTTTGGGGTCCGTTACTTGTATTGCAAGTCCTGATAAAGTTGATAATGGTTTGCCGTGGCTTGCAGATGCTGTTGTGCTATCAGAATACCGCAGGCGAGGTATTTATAAGAGTTTATACAACATGAGAATAGAACACTTTAAGAAAAACAATGCACAAATTATATTAACCTGCACCGATAATCCAGTAATCGAAAATTTTCTCTTGCAAAATGGGTGGTTATTGCGGCGAACTACAAAAGATGAATCCGGTGGTGACTGCAAAGTATTTCAAATCAATCCACAAACGTAAATTCAATTAATTCATAAGGACTGGAGTTGCCTTATGTCAAAACTAAGTCTTGCCGTAGGCCACTTAGGATAAATTCTATGAGAAATAATTTTGTAGTTGTAAAAATAAATAAGCAGAAGCAAAAAGGGCTTTTTGCCGACAAAGACTTTAAAAAAGGAGAAGTAATTTTTTCTTTGGAGGGTGAAATTCTAAAAGAGCCGACAAAATACACGATCCAGCTTTCTCGGGAAAAGCACATTGACGATGCTCTGGGGCAATACCTGAATCATTCTTGCGATCCGAATACATACATAAGCGCGGGCGAAAAAGCTGTCCGCGCGCTTAGAGATATTTCCAAAGGCGAAGAGCTTTCTTTTGATTACAATTTAAATGAGTACGAGATAGCAACTCCTTTCAAATGCAGGTGCAGTTCTCCAAAATGCCGCGGGGAAATTCGAGGATCTAAATACACTCTCCCCCCTCCCTGTTAAGATGAGATTGAGGCGATAACAGAAAAAGGTACCTGACCCCTTTTCTCCTTTTCTGACCCCTTTTCTCCCTCCACTAATAATTAACCTTTCTTCACACCTTGAGCGATATATTTTTTTATAAGCGACTGGTAAGGCACATCCAAATCGTGAGCGTTTTCTTTAAGTCGAGCTAGTAAATACAAAGGAATTCTTAAGGAAATCGGCTTCGAGGTCGGCTGTAAATTAGGAAAAATTGCCAAATCAAAATCCTTCGGCTTGAGTGCTTTGGATAAATCTACCTTGGCCCAAAAAGCCCGTTCGGCATCTTCATTTTTAAATTTTGGCACTTTAATTTTTTTCATATATAACTGGGTACAATATTAACTCCTCGGCTCGGAAAAGAAAAAGATTACTTTTTCTTTTCTCTCGCTCTACGTCGCTAATAATTTTCTTTCCTTTTTATTAAGACCGCGAGCTGAAATTACTCGCAATCTGTCTCTCCGAAAGGTAAAAACTACAAACAATAATCTTTCGGATTTAGTTCGACCAACTAATAAATATCTTGTTTCACCCCCTGAATGTAAAATGTCATTATAGACTTTCTTGTACGGATCAAAAAACACTTCCTCACATTCCTCGTCAGTTACTTTATGCTTAACAAAGTTCTTACCCTGATTGCCCTTATCCCAATCAAAGCTAAAAGCGTTTTCAAAAATTTTAATATCCATAGAGATAATATAATTGTAGCGCCAAGCATATACACTTGTCAAGTGTGAAGAAAAGGGGTCAGGGGCCTTTTTTCTGACCCCTTTTCTTTTCCTTTTTCCTCCACAAAAGGGCTTGTTCTTGCTATAGTAATTTGTAAGATTCAACAGCGTTGTTTACACTTTTGTGTACATCACTTAATTGATCATAGTTATCTTTACAAGCAGTAGAAGCGCTTCTATAGGTCAAATACAAAGATGAGTAAAAAGAATAAAAAAGGGCTAAATCGCCAGGGGCGATCGCCTAAGATGGTTTTGATTTGCGTGCTTAAGAACAGGCGAGATTTGGGGATTTTACAAAAAGAACATTGGTATCGCATTCCTGCATCACACGCGCCGGTGAGCAAGTTTAATTATCTTGCATTTTATCAGCCCAAGCCTTTTGCCCCAGAAGACAAACGCATAAATTATTACACCCGCGTCAAAAGCATCCGCAAAATCCGCCGCGAAAAACTTCTGCCTGATGAGAAAAAACACCCTAAGGCCAAAGAATTATATCTAAAAATTAAAGTTGGAAACATAATGCGGCTTTCGCCGCCGATTAAAAACGTTGCCCCGCGCCGTATATCCTTTGGCTTCACCACGCATAAAAAACTACGCAACGCCAAAAACATTCTTGAAATTTATGATATCTTTCCACTGGAAGAAATTATCGGTGGTGAGCTAAAAAAAGCCGGCATCAAAGCTATCCCGCAACATTTTGTAAAAATAAAAAAGCGCCTGCCCCGAGGTTCGAGCAAGGCGAGAACTTTTCGGGGTTTTCGGCTGGATTTTGCCGTCTATTGCAAGAGCGGCAAAATCGCCATTGAGTGCGACAATCAAAAAGCACATTCCAGCCCCGCCCAGAAAATAAAAGACAGATTAAAAAACAGGCTTTTGAGGCGGGATGGCTGGCGCGTCATCCGCATCCGCGAACCGGAAATCATCAAAAATTTTACCCAGTCGAAAGCCGCAGGTTTTTCTTTGAGGCTAAAACCGTCGCTTTGCGACGGTTCGCCCGATCAGCCTTCAGCTGATTTAGGGCCAAACGACCCAATTATCCGGGTCAAAAAAGCCATCCAAAAACTCGGTGGGCTGGCTAGATTTTAATATGTTAAGATTAAGTCTATAATGATGCGTTTCATACAGCCGAATATTATTTTGTATTTCTTCCTTCTCGTCTTGGGGGCAAGCGGTTTCTTTTTCACCGTTCTCTGGCCGCAGACGGTTGGTTTTTACGCCTTCATCGCCTTTGCCGCGGCCGGCGGTTTCGGCGTGGCCTTTTATATTTTCCGCACAAAAAAAGGAGGGGGCCAGCTTGTCTGCCCAGCGGGTTCAGATTGCAATGTCGTCATAACCAGCAGATACTCAAAGTTTTTGGGCGTACCTATTGAGTATTTGGGGATGGCTTACTATTTGATTATCATAAGCGCGTACAGTGTTTTAATTTTTGCGCCGCACACGCTTTCCACGACAATGCTTTCCGTCGTCATGGCCCTCACGGCCGGCGCTTTTCTTTTCTCTTTATATCTCTTGTTCGCGCAGGCCTTTCTTCTGCGGCAGTGGTGCATTTGGTGTCTTCTCTCCGCGATGCTCTCCATCATAATCTTTATCGCTTCGCTTGGAAGTATTGGCTTTGCCGTTGCTTTTCTGACAGAAATTACAACGGCTCTGAAAGCGATGCACGCCATCGGATTTGTCTTTGGGCTGGGCGGAGCTATGGCCGCCGCGTTTCTTTTCTCAAAATTTTTGGGCGACCGCAAAATTGACGAGATTGAACTAAAAACTCTGCAAATGCTCTCCGAGCTCATCTGGCTCGGGCTCGCCCTTACCATTGTCAGCCAGTTTGCCTTGTATGTGACTTACGCCGAAATATTGGCCGCCTCCGCGGCGTTTCTGGTTCAAACAGCCGCGCTTTTTATCGCGGCCGTCATGAGCGCGATTTTGATGATAATTTTTGAGCCGTTTTTAGTGATGATCCCGTTTAAAGAGCCGGAAATGCCTCGCAAGCGGTCTCCCCTCTCGTCCTTAAGAAAGCCGATATTTGTAATCGGCGCCCTCGCTCTCTCCTCATGGTTATTCGCCTTTGCCATGGATTATTTAGGAGAATACGAGGGAACCCGCTTGATTTTCGCATACGCCATATTTCTCGCGGCCGCCACCGCGGGCGGGCTAATTTGGGAAAGGAGGGTTAAAAAAAACCGTAAAAATTAAGGACCGCCCTTAGAACCAACATAAAAAAGTTTAGAAAAAATTTAAGGTGAAAGCTGTATATTAAGTGAAACTTGTTCTATAAAGAGTACTTTGATTCGACGTCGCTCGGACATTGTGAATGTGATTACACATTCACATGCTCCTCGCTCGACGAAATAAAAACAATAATTAAAAAACTCAGACCATGAAAAAAATAACAGTGGCGGTCGTGTCTTATAATGAGATACCGCCGTACAAAAATGGCTGTGAAGTCATTTCAATTGACGGAAAGGATATTTTGATTCTTTCTAAAACTTTTAATCCAAAATCTCCAGTAAGCGTGCTTTCGACAGATCCAAACTGGGTTCGGCTGATGGCTCATAAAAACGAACTCGAGCAGGTTATCATTTTTGCCGGCAAAAAAGAGTCGGGTGCTCTCGAGATTATTGACTTGGCAGTCCGGTCGTTTCAAGAAAAGAAAGAAGTGCTCTCTTTTCTTCTTTGCGATCATGATCTCAGCGAGAAAGTTGAACTGCTTGAAAAATTAGGAATTTCTGACAAGCAGTATCCGTGTTTTTCAAATGGTTATGGACAGTTGCGCTTTTCAAAAGACAATGAACGGTGCAGGGAAACTCCTTCGCTCAAAGGATTAATGTACGATTTTCTTGATAAGCTGCGATTTTCCTACTAAACAACGCTCGCTCTCTAAAGTACGAAAACTCGCGCAAAGCGAGTTTTTTTTATAAAGTAATATTTATTTCGACCTCGACTCGGACATTGTGAATGTGTAATCACATTCACAATGAAAGTACTTTTTATTATTCTTACTATGTGGTATAATTTATTTATTAAGTGTCGCGTTTTAATCGACGCGGGCCGTGTTTCAATCGACAGTACACGGCACGATTCTGTTGAATCGCATGATTTTGTTAAATCATATGAAAATTCTCATCATTGAAGACGAAAAAGACATTGCGAATTTTACAAAGAAAGGCCTTGGAGCCGAGCTTTTTGTAGTTGATGTAGCAAATACGGGAGCAAAAGGCGTTACCCTTGCGTGCAGAAACTCCTACGATGCCGTAATTTTGGATTTTCATCTGCCGGACATGAAAGGTTCGGAAGTTTCCTCCGCCATCAGGAAATGCAATCCATCCACCCCCATCCTCGTCCTCTCCGTTGAGCAGGATATGGATATAAAAGTGGACATGCTTTCAATTTGCGATGACTACATGACAAAGCCTTTTTCTCTGCGCGAGCTTGTCGTGCGCCTTAGAGCCCTTGCCCGCCGCGGCGAAGTGCTTCACGGCGATATTTTAAAGGCGGGCAACCTTATGCTCGATTCTACCAAGTACACAGTTACATTAAGCGAAAAGCCGATAGAGCTTCGCAATAAGGAATTTTGCCTGCTTGAATACCTAATGCGCAACAAAGATATTGTTCTTTCCCGAGAGATGATGCTTGAGCATGTTTGGGATATGAATACTGATCCTTTTACTAACACCGTAGACACTCATATACGCCTTTTGCGCAAAAAGCTTGAAAACAAGAAGCGTAAATTCATCCATACTGTTCCGAAGCGCGGATATCGTTTCTACGCTTCGTAGGATTATCACTCCGGTTTTTAGACCAGCGTTTAGATTTTTTTTAAATGTTTTTCATAATTCCATTATGAAGTTTTTTTTATTATTAAATTAACTTTTTTTCTTTAACAATTAAAAACCTAAAAAAATGAAAAACTTAAAAATCGTACAGGCATATGATTTGCCGGGCAATCCTGACGCTGATAGCGTCTATGAATTGCTGCCTAAAGATTTTTCTCAAAGTTACTATGACGAGAGAACCGATAGAAATATCGGCTGGATAACCAGAGAGGAGCAGGAAATGTTAAAAAATTCAGTTGTCGGCATTGCCGGCTGCGGGGGCATGGGCGGGGCTCTTGCTCAGATATTACTACGGCTTGGCATTGGGGAGATCAGGATTGCGGATTGCGAATCCTTTGATATTTCCAATATCAATCGTCAGTTTGCAGCCAATCGAACAACGGTTGGGAAAAGCAAAGCTTTTGAAACTGCGCGATTAATGCGAAATATCGCTGAAGACACCCGTATTGTCGTATATCCGATGGGAATTCGAAAGGATATGGCGGAGCATTTTGCTTCAGGTTGCCATTCCATTATTGATGAAATTGAATTTTGGGAGCTTGCTCCAGCTATTATCCTTCATCGGGCGGCCCGTTCCGCCAATGTTGATATTTTTGGATGCAATACTTCTGGTTTTGGAACGCATCTTTTTCGTTTCACTCCGTCATCGATGGCAATCGAAGAAGCTTTCGGCGTGACATTTGAGGAAGCCGAAAGAATAGACAGCGACAGGCGAAACAGCAAACTATCTGTTCCCGAAATGGAAAAGCTGACTAAAAAGCTTTTGCTGATAGTTGCTCCGGAAATAAAAAATCAAAACCCGGATGAATTTCCTGAAATTTGGCGCCGTCTTTTTATTGAAGGCAAAGCTCCGATCATCAGCACTAACCCATCATTTGCCACTGGATTTGTGGCTGACCATGTACTTTTACATCTGCTTTCCAGATTAGGCTACAAGAATAATGCAATACCGATTCCACCAATGCCCGGTTACGCATACTTGGATGCCAGAAAAATCTGCGCGGTAGTTGTGAATGAAAAATGGTGGTAAGCATGTGCAATGATGTAATCATCAGGATCGCCAAAGGTGGAGAAATCCAGGATTTTAAAAAGTTTTTGTTTAAAACTTATTGCCTGGATTTAGGCTGGCATGATCCCGCAAAATTTCCCAAAGGGATATTTACGGATGAATATGATGAGGTTTCAGTTTTTTTGGTTGTTTACTCCGGACATCAGTTAATTTCTGGTGTTCGTCTTGTTGCTGATTCAGAAAAAGGATTCCCCCATGAGCATGTATCCATGGTATCTTTTACCAACATGGGAAATGCCAATATTGATCCAAAGATACGAAATGCAGTTAAAACTGCAGATCGCTCGAAGATCATGGAAATAACCCGTTGTATCGCTGAAACTAAAGCAAGACGAGTTTATATGAATGACCTAATGAAAGCGATGTATTGGTTTGGCGTCTCAAACAGTATAGAAATATATTTCATGGTAGCGGATGTGAAGACATTTCTCTTGTGTCATAAGCTTGGGTTTCCTGTTATGCCAGTCGGCATTCCTTTTTTCTGCGAGGGTAGCTGGACTATTCCGGCCATAATGCTAGTTGCAGACATGATTCCCAAAAATGACATTCGGCAATATTTTTTGGATAAGAGCAACCTTGTTGGGAAATGGGGTAAATGAAGCAAATTTCTGAAATTTAACAGCCTTTATTGCAAAGTGAAGGCTGTTTTTTAATTTATATATTAAATTATGGTAATATATAAATTATGAAAATAAACGGGGATTTCACTCTTATTGTTTATTTGACTACATTAATTATAAATTCAGCGTTGTTGTTATTGATTATTATTAAACAGCGCAAAAACCTTAAAAATCCGGTTTATCTGAGTTTTATTTTAAGTGTTTTCTTTCTCTTGCTTTGGACGATATTCAATTATTTGGCGGACACCACTTCAAACTATGCGCAGGCGCTTTTTTATACTCGCGCGACAATTCCCTCGGGCTTAATGATGTTTTGGTTTGTTTTCATATTTTCTTATCTTTTTCCTGAAAAAACGTCCAACCAGCGCACCGTATCTTTAATCTATCTTGCAAGTATTGCGACATTTTCTGTTCTGGCCATGACCAAAGCGGTCATCCGGAATGTAACAATTGATCCTGCTATCGGGATTAGCAACGTTGACAATAGCATTCTGTTCATGCCGATCATGATTTTATTAGTCGCTATTTTTGGGCATGCGATTTATAATCTTTTTAAAAAATATTCATCGCTCAAAGGAGTTTTTAAAGAACAAGTTCGTTATACGCTTATCGGTTGGGGATTATTTTTAGTGGGAGTCATTGTGGTAAGCGCCCTCCTGCCACTTTTGACTGGTAATGCAACTTTATCCAAACTCGGCCCATTTTTCAGCATCTTCATGGTCGGCCTGACAACCTATGCGATCTTGAGACATCAATTTCTGGATATCCGCATCATTATCCAGCGCGGGTTGATTTATCTTGTGCTTTTGGGAATTATTGCCGTTATTTATATCAGCGGTTTGCAGGTTTTGGGATATTTTTTCAGCAAAGTGGCTGACATCAACAGCGTCATTAGTGCCGGCATCACCATGGTTCTCGGCATCTTTTTCTTCCGGCCGCTCGAAAATTATTTTCAAAGAATTACCGATCCAATATTCTTCAAAGGCAAGTATAATTATGCCGATGCGCTCCATCGGCTCTCCAAAATACTTAATACGAACTTGAGCCAGACCGATATTGTTGCCGCTTCTTCTCTGGCGCTCAAGGAAATTTTTAAGACGGCAGAAGTTGTTTTTAATTTTTCGGACGTGCGGGAACAGATATCTACGAAAATATTGCGAGATGGGCAAGCTTCTGTGCCCATAATTTTTGAGAGTCAGCAGATTGGCGCCATAGAACTTGGCCCGAAATTATCAGGCGATACTTACAATAGCGGGGATGTTCAGCTTTTGCAGACATTCGCTTATCAAGCGGCGGTCGCCATAGAGAAAGGCAAGCTTTATGAAAAAGTGCAAAAATACAGCACCGAGCTTGAACAGCGGGTTTCAGAGCGCACTGCCGAGATTAAGAAACTTCAGGAAGAGCAAAAACAGATAATGATCGACATATCGCATAATTTGCAGACCCCGCTTACGGTCATCAAAGGCGAACTTGAAGCATTGGCCATACCCCTCGCCGACCAAGACAAGATAGCCGCCGTCGAAAAATCGTTAATGAGAGTTTCCGATTTTATCAGACAATTGCTCCATCTGGCGCGGCTTGAAGGCTCGTCCTACGACGCGGATTTTTCATCGCTTGATTTATCCGCGCTCGCCCGCGAGCAAATTGAATATTTTGAAGTTATGGCAAAAGAAAATAAAGTGGATATTATTTCAAATATTTCTCCTCGCATTCAGATTTTTGGCAACAAGCAGCTGCTTGCAGAAATGCTCACAAATCTTGTCTCCAACGCGATCAAATATCGTAATATCAAGGTAAAAAGCGTTGTCACAATCCTGCTTAAGGAAACAGGCCAAAGCATCCAATTATCTGTTCGCGATAACGGCATTGGCATAGCGCCCGAGGATATCCCTAAAATTTTTACTTGTTTTTATAGAGCTTCAAGCGATGCTCACTTGCCGGCGGGCGCAGGGCTCGGCCTCGCCATCGCGGAGCGCATTGTTCTGAAGCATCAAGGAACCATGTCTGTTTCAAGCGCTCTTGGGAAGGGTACGGAATTTCGAATCACTTTCCCTTCCGTCAAGGCCTAGCCTTGACGGAAAGCCATTAGTTTTTATCTTTTTTTAATACAATTTTTAACTAAATTTAAAGCCGCCCGCCCTATAATGTGCTAACTATATTATATGCACTATATATAATTAGCGCGCGGTGAGATTGAAGTTGCGCGAGTTTGCGGTGTTTTTTGTGGTCAATTATTTCTTTGAATATCTAGTCGTGGTTATGAGGACGCAAATAAATACGTGCTAACCATACTCATAACCACGACTAAACATTCAAGGACTTTTGCAAGTTTAGCAAAGTCAGCGCAGATAGCAATACTCTCAAGAGCGAGCAAGCAAGGCCAGTTCTTGCCTTTTATCCCCACACCTACTTATGGCATTATTCTGCTTTTGCAATATTTTGGCTAATTATTTAAAAATTTCTATCTTAAATATTTCCCCAGAGAAAACCCGAATGGCAGAATAATGCCATAAGTAGGTGTGGGGATTTATTTAACCGGTAAAGTGATGTAGAAAGTCGTGCCCTTATCTTTTTTGGGCTCTCCGACGGCAGGCGCGGTGCCTTCGGAGGAAAACCAGATCTTGCCGCCGAGAAGTTCTGTGTAACTCTTGGATATGAAAAGCCCTAGACCGGCGCCGATAATTTCGGTGGTGTCAAAATTATTTCCCCTGAAAAATTTTGTAAAGACAAGACTTTGCTGTTCGGCTGGTATGCCGATGCCGGTGTCAGTCACTTCAAACAACAAGCTATTCTCATCCGAAGTAATTTTAAAATCTATTTTCCCGCCGGGTCTATTGTAAAACAAAGCATTCTCTATAACTTCAAGCAGAATTCTTTTAAGAATTTTTGGGTCTGTTTTAATTCCCAAAACCGAAGAAATAGGTTCAACATTCAGGTTTATGCCGCACTTCTGGCATTTGTTTTTAAAATTGCTGACAATCTCATCAATAACACTGATCAGTCTGACATTTTCATATTTCGGAACAGTAATTTTCTGATCAATCTCTGAAACAATATAAAGCTGGGTGTTTAATTTTTGAATGCTTTTGGCAGATTGATACGCTATTTTGACTTTTTCTTTTATCTTTACATTGTCTTTTTCATCCAAAGCCATTTCCAGATTCCAGAGGGCTTTAGTCACCGGCGTATTGAGCTGGTGCGAAGCGTAGGCAAAATCGGATTTCAGCGACCGGTCCTCTTTTTCTTGGGAAACATCCCGGAAAACTATGATCGCGCCGGCAACTTTTCCGCCGGGGTCAAAAATCGGCGCGGCGCTGTCGCCGACCGGGATTTCATTTCCGTCTTTCTGAATCAAGACCGTATTATTGCTCATGATGCCGACTCGGCCGAAAAGCATCGCTTCTTCAATGAAGGCGATATTTTCGGCCCGATCCTGCTGTTTGACAAACTTCACGAAATCGCGGAGCGGCTTGCCCATTATTTCTTCCGCCAACCAGCCGGTAATCTTTGCGGCCGCCTTGTTCCATAAAACAACATTCCAAGAGCGGTCTATGGCCACCACGCCATCGCCGATCGATTCCAACATGGCCTTCTCTTTCTGGCGGTATTGATTCGTCAGGTGAATCATTTTTAAAATAAGATAAGCCAGTAGAAGTCCGAATAAAATAAACAGGGCATAAATGCCGCCATACATCGCCATCGCCATCCGGCGATCGGCAAAGGCGCTTTTGGTCGGCTCTTGAACAATAACCCCCCAGCCGTATTTTTCTATCGGCCGATAAGCCGTCAGCCGTTCTTCTTTTTCAATCGGATTAAAAGAAATTTCCAAACCGCGCGAGCCTTGCAGAATTTTTTGCACTATCGGCACGGAAGAAAAATCAATAATTTCTTCCGCCGGCAAAAGAGTCGGGTGCGCGACCAAATTGCCGATCTGGTCCACGATATAGACAAATCCGGCTTCGCCCACATCTATATTTTTGCTCCAATCAGTAATGGTTTCAAGTTTTATGTTCAGCAGCAAAAAACCGATGGCCTCGCCGGACTCGGACTTTATGGGAATGGCAACCGGTACTAGATTGTATCCTAATGGCACCGCCGGCTTGATAATCTCGGCCACATACGGCTGCCAATTTTTCGATACGCCTTGATAATAATCGCGGTAAGAAAAATCTTGGCCGATAACGGAAGAAATTTCCGGCGTCAGTGGCATGACCGATCTTAATATTCCTTCTTTATCAAAAAGCACCACTCTCTCAATATCGGGGAAAAGGGCCGGCACACGCTGCATAATATTTATTGCCTCGTCCCACGCTCCGGATTCAACATGTCTTTGAAATTGGACCCGGGTGGCAAGGGAGATGCCGACATCGATTACCCGGTCAAGCTTTTCCTTCATTGTGGCGGCGGCTAGAAAAGAAATATTCTCTCTTCTGTCGAGCGCCGACTTGGTCAAAATTTTATAATGAGAAACGAGGCTCAAGACGCTCATTATGACAAGAGGCAGAATAAATAAGAAATAGAACAAAAAGTGCGAAACAAGGTGATTTCCCTTTTGATTGAGTAATTTATCAGAAAGCCATTTTATAAATCTATTCATTCTTAGATTATAAAATAGAAAAGATTAAAAAATTCTAAAGTTATTTTGCTTTAAGCAGAGTCC
>Ga0209542_10014706_pt1 | contig 13274 bp, 10 predicted proteins | sample RifCSPhighO2_01_FD_184028 | JGI IMG/M metagenome (GOLD analysis project Ga0209542, IMG submission 184028) | Soil microbial communities from Rifle, Colorado - Rifle CSP2_plank highO2_0.1 (SPAdes) (version 2) | ecosystem: Environmental > Terrestrial > Deep subsurface > Rock core/Sediment ... | reverse complement strand
AACTTTAAATATAACCATCTTAGTTTATCAGCTATTTTATAGAGTTGATATAAAACTGGATTGATAACTAAGTCATAACTTCCGACAAATTCTACAAGTTTGGGTCCATATCCCTGTTTAAATCTATGGAATCCATACCAGGTATCTTTTGAATCTGGATTAGGACCGAGCGCTCCCCACATGTCAAATTTTTTTAAACCTAACTTTTTTCCAAATTTTATTGTTTTCCACATCATAAGATTACTTGCCATTACTTCCCGGTGTTTACTCGATGATGCTCCGTAGGGATAATAGAGAGTATCTTTGAAAACTAACAAAATCCAAGCGACTAGTGTTTGACTGTTATATTTTGCTGTTAGTAAGTGTGCGGTTAGTTGGTTAGTTCGTTCATCGTTTGCAGGTTTTGATTTTAGCGTTTTCCACATGAGGCGATGGTATTGCTGAGTATGTGCGAAAAAGCCTTGACGATTTGTTGTTTCTTTTGTTAGTCTGAGGTACTCTGCAAACGCTTCGTCTGAATTATCTTCAATAACTTCAACTTCATGTTTTTGGGCGACTTTAATATTATATCTAGTTTTCGGATGCATGTTTTTGAGCAGTTCGTCTTCGGATTTTGTTAGGTCAAGAATAAATGTATGTTTGGTGAAAAGAGGATGCGTAGCAGAAACTAAGTTCATATCTGTCATTCTGGCCCGTTTCGCCCCGCTCAGCGGGGCTTGTGAGAGCTGAGCTCTTTGTCCAAAATCGATTCTGGAATCCTCACTCCGTTCGTCCCCAGAATGGCGATTCAGAATAATGTTGGGTTCGAGTTGGATAAAGATGCAATTTTCTTTCTTGCCAATCTTTTCAAGTTCAGGGATCATTTCTTTGGTCGGGAGGGGTCCTTTTGGCACATATCCAATTGTCCAAAAAGTGTAAGGAACTTTATGAATCGTAATTTGCATTTCATTTAACTGAATTACATTAACACCTGTTTTTTTTCGAAACTCTCCCCATTCAAAGGTTTGGAGAGGATGGGTTGCGTGTTTATTAAAATCATTTTTCATAAAAATTCCGGTACGTCGTCATTCCTTATTATACCCAGATGTACGTTTTGGGAAAGCACATCATCCGGCAGGTCTAAAATAAAGCGGGAGACGATATTAGAAGTTTTTTGGCCAAAAAATAATCTTTTTCTGGCAAAGGTCAAAAATAATTTTTCTTTTGCCCTGGTTATTCCGACATAGCATAATCTTCTTTCTTCTTCAAGTTCACTTTTGTCCATAAGACTTCTTGCATGGGGAAATAGTCCTTCTTCCATACCAACCATAAACACGTACGGAAATTCAAGGCCTTTAGCGCCGTGGATGGTCATAAGTGTTATCGCGTCTTTTATGAGTTCATCTTTAACTCCGTCTGGCATGTATTCTTGCTCGACTAATGCAACGTTTTCTAAAAACAGAGTAATATCGGGGAATTGAATTGCAACAGACCTAAGTTCTTTAATGTTTTCAAGTCGCTGCCTGTCTTCTTCGTTGTGTTCGTCATATAAAGAAAGGTATCCGGTTGTTTTTAAAATTTTATCTAAAAGTTCTAAGGTTGTCTGTTTTACAATTTCCAGTTTGTTTTGAAAATCTAAAAATCTTACCAGTCTTCCTTTTCCTAATTTTTCGATTCTTTTGTAAGAAACTGAATCTTTGGGGTTTGCCAATACTCGAAGATAGGATAAGACATCTTTGATTTCTTTTCTTTCGTAAAAACGCGTACCCCCCACTAATACATACGGTACTGCCTGATGTAAAAAAGCTTCTTCCAAAACGCGTGATTGAGCATTGGTTCGATACAAAACAGCAAAATCAGAAAACTTTAAATTTTTAAATTCGAGTTTATACGCAACGATTTTATTAATAATAAAGTTTGCCTCGTCTTCTTCGTTTCGTGCTTGGTAAAGTTGTATTTCTTCTCCTGTTTTGTTTTCTGTCCAAAGGGTTAAGATAGGATGCGTTGTATTTTTAGAGATTACAGAGTACGCGGCATCTAAAATTTTTTGTGTTGATCTGTAATTTTGAGAAAGAGAAAAAGTTTTTACGTTTTTAAAATGCTCTTTAAATTTTATTAGATTGCGAAAATCAGCACCCCTCCAACTATATATACTTTGAGAAAAGTCTCCAACAACGCAAATATTTTTCCATTTATCTGCTAATAATTTGGTTAAAAAAAATTGTGTGTGGTTTGTATCCTGATACTCATCTACAAAAATAAACTTGAATTTATTTTGATATTTTTCTAAGACATTCGGAAATTCTTTGAATAGCTCAACAGTTTTTATCAATAAGTCGTCAAAATCAAGTGCATCATTTTCTTTTAGAATTTTTTGATACACGGGATATATTTTCGCAACAGTTTGTTGAAAACTTCCTCTGGCAAAATTTAGATATTGTGAATCCGTAATCATTTCGTTTTTCGCCTGGGATATAGTTGCTAAAATAGAGTATGGTTTATATTCTTTTGGGGAGATATTAAGTTGTTTCATTGCTTCTTTTATGGTATCGAATTGGTCTGACGGATCGTAAATAAGAAAGGCAGATGAAATACCCAAGAATTTTCCATCAATTCTTAAGATTTTTGCGCAGAGAGAATGAAACGTAGCGATCGTTGCTCCTCTTGTCCCAGTTCTATAAATTCTTTCTTTCATTTCATTAGAGGCTTTATTAGTAAAAGTAATAGCTAGGATATTGGATGATTCTTCTCCTTGTTCGATTAATGTAACGACTTTGTAAGTAATTACCCGGGTTTTACCAGAACCGGCTCCGGCTAAAATAATCATTGGACCTTGGGTATGCAAAACAGCTTCTAATTGCTCTTTATTGAGCTCCTTGTGGAAATCTTTATTCATAGCGTATAATTTAAATAAGATGAAAGCGGAGTAGTACTATTTTATCACGTTAAACGTGGCTTCACCACATGAAGAATCTTTTTATTATCGCGAATTGGAAATCAAATAAAACCACACAAGAAGCCAAAGAATGGTTTGAAAAGAGTTTAGAATTCAGAGTTCAGAGTTTAGAAAATAAGGAAATAATTATTTGTCCGTCGTTTACGGTTATGTCACAAGTAAAACAGTTTACCAAGCATTATCAGTTGCCGTTTAAACTTGGAGCTCAAGACATATCAGCTTTTGATGAGGGTTCATATACAGGAGATGTAAATGGAAAACAAATAAAAGAATTTGCAGAATATGTTATCGTTGGACACAGTGAGAGACGAAATAATAACAAAGAAGATGACTTAATTTTAGAAAAAAAAGTTTTGAAAGCAAAAGAATATGGTTTGAATGTGATTTATTGTGTACGAAGTATGGATGACATTATTCCGAAAAATGTTTTTTTAGTTGCATACGAGCCGGTTTTTGCAATTGGAACAGGTACTCCTGACACACCAGAAAATGCAGATGCTGTTTCCAAAGAGTTAAAACAAAAATATCACATAAAAAATGTATTATATGGGGGAAGTGTAACGAGTACCAATGTGAATTCATTTACAACTCTGCCACATATTGATGGAGTGCTCGTTGGCAAAGCGAGTCTTAATCTTTTGGAATTCTCCAATATTATTCAAAATGCGTAAACAGATTCTTATTGTACTGATTGTCTTTTTTATTGTGGTTATTGCCCGTGCTGCGATTGAGTTAGTGAAATTTTCTCCGATACTCTACGGAATTTTTTTTAAAAAAGAAATAGAAGTTAAAACTACAAAAAACAATACACTTAACGTGTTATTGCTTGGTACGGGAGGCGGGAGGCATGAAGGCCCGGATTTAACAGATACCGTCATGTTTGCGAGTTTGGACTTGAATATGAGTAAGCTTACTCTTGTTTCCATACCGCGTGATTTATGGATGCCCGATCTTAATGCTAGAATAAATACCGCATACACAACAGGAGAATCAAAGAAAAAAGGGAGCGGTCTTATTCTAACAAAAGCGGTTGTTAGTAAGCTTGTAAATCAACCAATTAATTACGGTATTAGGATTAACTTCGACGGGTTTGTAAAAGCAATCGATTTTATAGGAGGTTTGGACATACCTGTTGATAACACATTAGATGATTACGAATATCCGATTGCGGGAAAAGAAGATGATCTCTGCGGACATAGCAAAGAAGAATTAGTTACCTTAGCAACTGCATCCTCACAGCTTGAAGCATTTCCTTGCAGGTATACTCACATCCATTTCGAAAAAGGGAAAATACATATGAAAGGAAGTCAGGCTCTAGAATTTGTGAGGTCTCGTCACGCCCTCGGAACAGAAGGAAGTGATTTTGCAAGAAGTATACGGCAGCAAAAAGTAATCAAGGCATTTAAAGATAAAGTGCTTTCTCCGCAAACATTTTTAAACCCTGTAAAAATAGCTCAACTTAACGAAACACTCACAAAAAGTATTGATACAGATATAGATCAGTCTGAATTTGATGATTTTATTAAGCTTTCTCAAAAATTTAAAGATGTTGCTATTCATTCGTTTGTAATAGATGCGGCAGACGAAAAAAAGCCCGGACTTTTAGTAAATCCTCCGCTTACGGATTTTAACGGAGCATGGGTACTTATTCCAAGAAAAGGGAACGGCAATTTCTCAGAAATTCAACAATATATAAAATGTGTACTTGTGTCTGATATGTGTACAGTAAAATAGCTTCAATAAGCCTCTAGAACTTGATTTTTAATTAAAGACACCTTATACTATAAGATATAATGCTGGAAGAAAAAGGAAGACGTAAGCCTCATCATCTTAGTGGTTTAAATCTTGTTACGTACGATAGAAAGGGATATCCTGTTGAGACAGACTTAGGTCGGATCTGTGGAGTTTTATTAGTAGCATCGACAATATTAATGCTTAAAGGGAGCGGTTTGCCAACGACGCCTCTTGTATCAACACGTCATTCTTATACTATATTTCAGGCTCCTCAATTACCTTCTGTTAAAAAAGATGCGGGTGAGAACGAGTGGATGCAACTTCCCGCTGTAGTTAGAATAAAAAGAATCATTGCTAAAAATTATCCAAAAGATTTTACTTCTGAAAAAGTTTTGCAAGAACTACAATTGGGTGTAGCTCAATTGGTATGTGAAGAGGTATCTTCAGATACAGATTATAAAAAACTTGCCGCAACAGTTTCTTTTTACCAACCAGATGAACTTATTACCGATTTGGAGAGAAAAAGAGAAAGTCTGGAAGAGAATGAAAAAAATAGTATATGGCTTATTGCACGATACGAAGCTTTTGATGGGAGGATTTTAATAAATAATTATCAATTAGAACAAACATTAAAAAGAAGCAAGAATTTAGGAATTTCGGAGAATTCTTTAGGAAACTCAGATGAGATGATTGTAAAAGTAAACGCACTATTGAGAGAGTATCTTTTACAAGTTCAAAAAGACGAAATAGTTGAAAATTTTTCTCCGCTTGAAATTCTTACTATTGGAAGAACTGGTGAGAAGATGGGAAATAGAATCATGGTACATAAACTTCAGGGATATAACTTTTATCTGCAAAAAGATGATGAAAAAGCATACCTACAAGTAGGTGGAGAAATTGCCGAAGCTGCCGCAAGAATTATTGCAAGCAAAAATGGAATACCATATATTTTACCGAATTTTTTCTATGAAGCAGGAGCAAATATGGTATCTTGGGTCAATACATTGGTAGCTGATATGAGTACGGATGAGTTTTTACAGAATTATGTTTCTGTGAATGGATTAATGAATAGATGGAACCAAAGACAGGCAAGAGACAGAGAACTACAAATTGGGCCTTATATGCTTTCAAGAATTGGAATAAGAACAAAAATTCCGTGGCTCCAGCCTAGAAAGGACTATGACCCGATTCAAGAAGAAATCTTGGAGAAGCTAGCATTATAGCTTATATACTTTAGTTTTTCCGCTCTCAAAAACTACACTTCCTAAGTTTTTAAACTTTTCTTCTTGTAGCGCAGTGTATTTCTGCCTTTCTAGGTCTCCAATAACAACAAACGATACGTGGTATTTCTTAAGAAGTTGTTTTACTTGTTTGATATTTTGAGACTCGTAGATCGTTTTTACTTCTGCAATTCTCGGAGCAGGGACATCATATGTTTTTCTCCAAAGCCACTCATGTACGATCCACCCAAGCACTGTCGGAAGACCGGTGTTTGCAGATATGCGTTCGTAATCCGTGTATGAATCCCCTTGTGCTTCTAAAATAACTGGTTGTCCTTTTACTGTTTTATTAAACCATAAAATTGTTTCGTAATCAGAAGGGTTTTTTGTTTTTAAATACGAAATGCCATCTAGTCCTTTGTAAATTAAAAGATTTCCATAATAAGAACTAACTGCAAAATAAGGATACAGAAAAACGAGGAATAACCCAATACTACCAATGCAAGATATTAAAAAATTCGAAATTCGAAATTCGAAATTCGAAATTAGGCGAATGATGATATATCCAGAAGCCAAAGAAAGCATAATAAACGATTGATACACCAGCTTAAACATAGTGTTTGCTCGGAAATGAGCAGGATAAATGTCTTTTAGATAGATAAATTCCGGAATTATAATTAAAACTGTGGAAAGGCTAATAAGTAAAAATATAAAAATATCAGAAGAATTTAATTTATTATTTTTTATGTATACAATAAAAGAAATAACCCAAAAGTAGAAAAATCCATAGAGAATAAATAATTGCCATATTGGAGATTTTTGGCAATGGTTATCTTCAAATAGCAAGGGTCCCAGGGATTTTAACTTTACTAAAAATTGAGGTGCACATAATATTCCGATGTTTGAAGCAAATGGTTTAAAGAATGCGTTAAATGGCAGGGAGAAAATGAAAAAACAAACACCAATAATAAACAAATAAACAAATAAACAAATAAACAAATCAATGGTAAGCTTATTTACTTTTTTATATTCAAGATAAAAAAATACAATTGCAGTTAGCAAAAAATAAATTGCTCCGTCCCATACATTCGTCATGTATGCAGAGGATAGAAGAAAAGATAAAAATATCATTTCCCCAATATGTATTTTTTTATTCAAAAATATATGAGCAAGAAAGGCAAGAATTGTCAGGACAATCGGAATACTTAAAACATGTCCATGGAGGTCTGATACAACAAAAGAATAAATGGGAAATTCATGAATAGTATTGTAAATAAATCGAGTGGCATTCGGGTACCAATATGAATTAGGAAATGTTTGAAGGGAAAAGGCAAGGTTAGTAAAAAAAACTGGATTTGCAGTGTTGTAGGGCTTAAAAAAAGAATAAATGGGAAATTCATGAATAGTATTGTAAATAAATCGAGTGGCATTCGGGTACCAATATGAATTAGGAAATGTTTGAAGGGAAAAGGCAAGGTTAGTAAAAAAAACTGGATTTGCAGTTTTGTAGGGCTTAAAAAAAGAATAAAGACTATGGATAGTACCTCCTAAGCTTACTAAAAAGGCCGATAAGAAACCTCCCAGGATAATCCAAAATAGATTCTGGACGCGTTTGCTATCGTTCACTTTAGTTTTTTTATTCTTCGATATTATCGATATATAAACAAGATTCATTCCAATAGAAAACGCTTGAGTAAATGTATAGGCAAAAAGTGTCACGATCATAAGATTAAAAGTTATTGAAGAAGGAAGATTCGATATTTCTGTGAGTACAGCTGTTGTGAGATGGCCGAAGTAGTAATAATTAATTGACATTGGTGGAAACCATATATCAGTTGGTGGAAACGAATTACTTCTAAGAATAGAATTTACAAATCCAAAATCCATGTATTTTTCAAGGCCAATAATGTCCGGCTGAAAAGCTCTTACATACGACCAAGATAAAAGAGCAAGAAAAAATAACAGTTCTAAAGCGACAAACAGAGGAATCTTTTTTATAAAAAGATTTAGAAACTTTTTGAATTCGGAAAATGAAAATCGAAATATACAAATATTAAAAGTAATTCCGATAGTTGCTAAAAGTAACCACAGATGAACTATCTGTAGTTTGTTGAAAGAAATAATGTGCAGTATTCCTAAAACAAAAAAAATATAAGAGATAATAAGAGAGCCTATAACTTTTGAAAAAATATACCCCTTGTCTAAAAAGGATTTAAAAAGATAAAAAGTGAGCGGAAGAAAAAATAATCCTACAACAAATAAAACACTCCACCATTGAATTACAGAAACAAAATCATTAATCATATATTCCTTTTTAAGATATTTTGTAGGTTTTTAATTGCAAATAAATTTTTACTTAGTTTTTTATTCTCTTTTTCATTTAACCAATAAAATGTAATACTTGGATTTTTTTTTGATAAAAATATCAAAAGATCTAAATCATCGTCAACAAACTTTTTAATCTTTAGTTTTTTTAACATTTCATTTTTAAAGAGGTGGGGTTGCTTACTTTGTAAATTAACGCATCTTTTGTAAAATACATTAGAAATTTTGTAAGCGTTTAAAATATGATCTGTTTGCTTTTGGATAAATCCAAATCTTCCGGAAATTAAATAACACCTGTGAGAGTTGAATTTATGGATTTTATGAAGATATTTGATATTTTGTTTAATTGCAGGGCGAAATAATTTTGCGTGGCTTATTTTTCTAACTATTTGTTCGAATCTTCCCGGAATGCGATATTTAATTGCCCCATTTTTCTTTTTATACAATCGCTCAATAATAACTTTTGGCACAAAAGGAGGCTTATCAATAAAAATTCCGTCAAGATCAAATCCAATATTCATAGGGAAGTAGCTGGTAGGAAAAATAATTCTATTAGCTTATAATACCAAAAGCAAACTATAATGAAAATAAGAAAAAATAGAAAACCTAAAATCCTTATTGTTTCAGATTATTTTTATCCTCATTGGACTGGGATTGCAAAAGCATTTTTATATACAGTAATTTATTTACACAAAAAATATGATTTTACTGTTCTTACAGTAAGACATGAAGATGCTTTAAAAAAAAATGAAACGATTTATTCAACAAAGATTAAAAGATACAATTATTTTTTTTCATTTAGTAGATCCAAATATTCTCTTTCACTTCTGGGGGGTTTTATACAAGAGGCAAGACGACATGACTTGATCATTATTAATTCTCCATGCGTTAACATCTTACCAATTTCTTTTCTCTCTAAGTTATTTTCTAAGAAATTCCTTGTATATCATCAAGGTGATCTTATTCTCCCAAAAGGATTACTAAATCATGTTATAGAGAAACTGTTTGACATCTCGACGCTAATCTCATTTTATCTTGCTGATATTATCTCGACAAATACAGCAGATTATGCTCATAATTCGCGGGTAATGAGACACTTTCTTCATAAATGTTTTCCAGTTTTACTTCCTATCCTAAAAAGGAATAAAAAAAGAACAAAAATCTTTGAGTTGGAAAGAATAAAAAAATCAAAATATACAATAATCGGATTTGGAGGTAGATTTGTAGAAGAGAAAGGATATGATATCCTTTTTGATGCAATTCGTATTGTAATAAAAAAAATGCCAAAGTTACATTTTGTCTTTGCTGGAGAAACAAATATGAAATATGAAGATTTTTATTCCAAAAATCTCCAGAGAATAAAGAAGGTAAAACAAAATATCACTTTTCTTGGACTTTTAGAAGAAGACGTCTTGCCTACTTTTTACTCTTACCTAGATTTTTTAGTTGTTCCGTCCCGATCTGATTGTTTTTCACTTATGCAGGCAGAAGCAATGATATATGGAGTTCCATCCATAGTCTCAGATATACCTGGCGCACGATTTCTGGTAAAAAGAACTGGTTTTGGGACTACATTTAAAAAAGAAAATGCCAAAGATTTAGCAGGAAAAATAATACATGCAATTCATAACAAAAAGAAAATGATTCGGCGTAAGCCTTATGTTGAGAAGATACTGGATAATAAAAAAAATTCAAAAAAAATCATGTATATTATAAATTCGTCTTTATGAATAGTAGGATAAAAAAAATACTTGAGTCAGAAATAGATCCAGCTTTTGCGAAACGCGCAAGGCTCATTTTTGAGTGCATTGAGCAAATACGGCCAGTAAGGGTACTAGACGCTGGATGCGGAAGAGGATTTTATCTTCAGGCACTTGAGAATTATAGATTTATTAAGGAAATTCATGGTGTGGATATAAACGAATCATATCTTTCAGTCGCAAGAAATAATAAAAAAGACAGAAGAGTACATATCAAAAACGCAAATATTTATAAACTTCCTTACCCAAATGGATACTTTGACCTTGTTATCTGTTCGGAGCTTTTAGAACACTTAAAAAGCGATGTGAAAGGACTTCGGGAGATAAAAAGAGTTTTAAAAGCGAAGGGAATTCTTGTGATTACCGTTCCAAATAAAAATTTTCCTTTTTTGTGGGATCCATTGAATTGGGTTCTTATGAAATTTTTTAATATCCATGTTCAAAAGGATATTTGGTGGTTAGCTGGTATTTGGGCAGATCATGAAAGACTGTATGAAAAGAAAGATTTACTGAGAAAAATAAAAAAAGAATTTACAGTTGTTCTTGAGAAAGACCTTATCAATTTGTGTTGGCCATTTTCTCATTTTATTTTGTATGGGATTGGTAAAAATATTATTGAAAGACTAAGTTTTAAAAAATTTGATAGGTTTAACTTCCGCGGAGAAGAGAAAACAGCAAAACTTATTGCAAAGATTTTTTCTCTACCTTCCAATTTGCTTGATGGGATTATTAAATTGCGTCCTTCAATGAATCTTTTTGTGATATGCAGAAAATAATTATCTTGAAGCTGAAATAATATACCGATAGGCAAATAATTTTAGAATTGGGACGTTCCCAAGTCAGTCATTTAGCCTACAAAGAGTGTTTGACCAGTCAAAAAAGGGACGAGGAAGAATGCCAAGTCCTGTTATTTGGATATTCTTAAATCCGTGTTTTTGCAATTTAGTGTAAAGGTTAAAGTACGAACAGTGGGTTACCCCTTTTTCAATCTCCCAGTTAATAAAGAATTATAGAAAACCGAGAAATATGCATCAATATTAATATGATTAATATGATGCAAAATGTCTGTACCTACAATAGCAGAAATTTTTTTATTTTTTAAGAGATTTAGGATATTTGCAATTTCAAGCTTGGTATGGAGAGGGGGATTTATAATTCTTGAAGCAAGATATTGGTTTTGCTCTTTATCAAAAAAAGATTCTTGGTTTTTAGTCATTTTATTGAGTTTTTTTTGAAAATAATTACTTTTGGATGATCGTAGACAGTAAATGCCTCTTCGGCCCAATCATCTGGAAAATCAATCGGAATTCCCAGATACCTGAATGAAGGACAGGAGGCAAACTCTTTTATTTTTTTATATTGTAATTTACCATTAAATAAGTCTTTGTAGAACTTGCTCATAAGAGGATATTTTTCCGGTACTGTTGGAATGCTCCCCCATGCTCTATTAGAAGAAAGAATATAATAATCTGCTTTTTTAAGAGCAGACTTAATTTTGTTTATTTTTTCATTTGTATCCATGTCAAAAACAGGTAATGCTTCTGATATAAATTGTTTTTGTTTGGTATTGGTAACTAATAACGGGAGCGGATCATCCCAATGTTCTCCAAGTAACAGACTCCCGTCGGGTATATTTTTATAAATCCATTTTGATGCCGTTACCCGCGTTGTCTCGTTTCTATATATAGAGATAAATGCAAGAGGATACAAAAGGGGAACAATAAGTAAAAGTATAACAAATATTTTTTTCCATTTTTTTGTAAGGTAGAAAAAACCAACTCCTGCAAAAATCGCGAGAAACGGATAAATAGGAATAAAATACCGCATGCTTTGGGCAAATTGAGATGCTTGGTAAAGAAAAAATCCGATTGTCCAAACAAGAATTGTCCGAAAAATATTTTTATAAACCTTTAGAGACGTATAAAATCCTATGAGTATAAATAAAAAGTATATAACTCCAACTCCAAAAACAATAATATTTGTCAAACTAAAAAGTATGGGAGTCTTGTTAATCCATTGAATTGTTGGGGGATAGGTTGCTCCTTTCCCTGTTAAAGTCGAAAGAGTTTTCAAGTTTTGGATAAACAGTTTGTTTATTTCGGGGTGTAAGATAGAGCTGTTTTCAAACATATACGGATCAGCAATCCTAAGAGTAAAATATACTATAGTGGCATAAAATAAGAATAATATGAATCCTGAATAAGATGTTTGGAACAACTTACGAGTAAATATTTTACTAATATGATTCTTGTTATTCCCTATAAACAAGAAAAACATATTTAAAGGGAAAATAAAGGCGGCAGTTATTTTACATGCAAATGCAAGGCCCATTAGGATGGCACTAAACACAAGAAAAGATATTTTTTTTTCAAAAGAATACTTAAGAATAAAGTAAAAAGATGCGAACATGAAGAAATTAAGAAAAGTATCAACAGCAAAAAAATGAGACAACTGAATGGGAAATACGGTGATTGAATAAAAAAAACTAGCGAGGAATTTAATCGATCTTGATAGTCTATATTTTTTCTCTAGTAGTTCAACTGTTTTGTAAATAAGTGCAATAATACAAAGATCGAAAAATGCGGATACTATTCTTCCAAACAAAGTAAATTGAAAATAAGTATCGCTATTTAATAACGACACTATTATTTTATTGAGCACTAAGGGAAAAGTTCCATAAACAAAGAAGGGATAGTTGATATTCTTAGGATTAAAAGTTGAAACTTTTGGGTCTAGGTAGCTTAAAAGGTTATTTGGAATTCTCATGGAATTGCCAACCATAGTCAGAAACCTTTCGTCTGGGTGAAGATGAAACCCTTCGTCCCAGTTCATGTTCCAAAATCTAAATAATGATCCAATCAAAAGAATTACTAAAAATAGAATGTGATTTTTATAATTTTTCATGTTTGAAAATAAATACCATCGGTCTGTCAAAAACATTTGCTGTTTCTTCGATATTAAAAACAGGATCTCCCATGTATATTATTTTACAAAAAATATCACATGGTGTTTCGTAGATTTTTTTATATCCAAGCTTTCCGGAAAGAAGTTTATAATAAAATTTAAATCCAACCGGAAACTTTTGTTTATTTGTAATTCTATTTTTTAGTATTCGTTGGCTTGGAAGAATTAGATAATCTGAATCTCTGAGTTTTTGTTCTAGGTCATTTACCTCGGAGGAGTCATGGCTTCGCAAGCTCAGTCTGCCACCATCCGAGGTGTCTGTATTGTCGAGATAATAAAAATTAAAGAGTTGGATATTTTGGAAATATTGATTAAAAGGAATGATTCAAAATCATA
>Ga0209542_10014705_pt1 | contig 13274 bp, 13 predicted proteins | sample RifCSPhighO2_01_FD_184028 | JGI IMG/M metagenome (GOLD analysis project Ga0209542, IMG submission 184028) | Soil microbial communities from Rifle, Colorado - Rifle CSP2_plank highO2_0.1 (SPAdes) (version 2) | ecosystem: Environmental > Terrestrial > Deep subsurface > Rock core/Sediment ... | reverse complement strand
CCAGAAAAAGGCCAGGACAAGGAAGACTCCGATCGTGTAAATGCGGATAATTTTGAGATCAAGCAGTATCGGTAGCATAACGAGAATAGTATACAGGATTCACTAATGAAAATCCCCCACTCTAGTTCTCTTTAGATGGCTGAGATAGGCGCCGGTACCTAGTTTAGCGCCGATGTCGCGCGCCAGCGCACGGATGTAGACTCCAGAGCCACAAGTGACAGTGATTTTGAGAATCGGATATTCATAATCGTTAACGATAATCTCGTTGATAGTGACTTTTTTTGCTTCGAGCTGGAACTGTTCGCTCCGCCGCGCCCGTTTGTAGGCGGGAACGCCGCTAATTTTCACCGCCGCATAGCGCGGCGGCACCTGATCGATGACTCCAGTGAATTCCTTGAGCACGGAAATAATCGCCTGTTTGATAGGCTGATCCCCTTCTTCAGCGCTTTCGCTGATTGGCCCTTCCGCATCATCCGTTTCCGACACTTTCCCTAATTCAATTGTCGCCTCATAGACTTTTTGGGAATTTTTTAGCACGGACTGCAACTGTTTAGTCCCCTCCCCGACACCGATCACTAAAATTCCCTCCGCCAACGGATCCAATGTCCCACCATGGCCAATTTTTTGCCCAGGATACTGGCTTTTCAGCTTACGGATCACATCGTAGGAAGAAATTCCCACCGGTTTCCATACTGAAAAAATATTTTTCATTTTTTAGCTTGCGCTTCAATATAATCGGCTAAACTCATCAGTGTAAAGGCCTTGGCAATGGGACTATCCCAGCGAGTCCTCTCCGATTCAAGCTTTAGTCTTGCTATGTAATCACACAACATTGACGCCTTTACAAAGTGCCTTTGGACTAGCGTCCTAGAAAGTCCTGTCATTTCCATTAAATAATCAATTGTCATTGGATCCATTCTACTCCTGGCTCTCATCACTGGTGTCCCAATATGATTAATAATCGTAATAAATGTATCAATAAAATGCAGCGTTCTTCTAGCTTCTTTAGGAAGAATATGCCGAAGGAATGAGCTTTCTCGAATTATGGCTCGGGTTCGTGAAAATTCGTCAATCACCTCCTCTATATTTTTGAAGCCTCCGAAAGCAAGTCGACGATACTCAGGATGAGATGGATCAAAAATTTCTTCGGTACTAATATCATCAAGAGTAAAGAGATCAAGAGAATTGAAGAATCCTCTCAGGGTGGCAATTCTGTATCCAATTACACCGCGCATCGAGTGAAAATCTCCACGAATGTACAATTCTATAACTTCTGCCCTTTTTGCCTCGCTTAGCGCCCGCCATGAACTGACAAAATTCAATGCACCACTTAACCTAGTTGATCTGTTAGGATGTCCTATCGCGCTTGCTTGAAAATTTATTATTTGATCACAAAATAAGTCGATTTTTGTCATTATTTCTTCAGCAGAAAAGGCTTCTTTTGTGGTAGAGAAGTCAAATCTCCTACTGCCGCTCCGCAGTGCTAATTGGCCAAATACTAGGTTAAATCTTTCTAGAGCCATGTCTTTAAGACCAAGTCTATCCATCATTACCCTAACGCTCGTACCTTTAGCATAATCCCTATATAGTGCAGCGTGACGTCGATCAAGGACCCGATATCCAAAACGATTACCTTCTAAATCCCTCGCAACCAAGTCAGATAATAATATTAAGGCGTATCGCCTTAGATATATTGACGTTTCTGCCAGAGCCGTTTTAGAAGCGAGTGCTGGAGCATATTGCCGCTCGAGGTAGGGAATTTCTGCGACAAAAAGCGCCGTTGTCAGCATGGTTTGTCTCATTAAAACCGAGCGACGTGGATAATTAGGAGCCTGCTGTTCTATTTCTCCTCTCACGTAGTCTGAAATCAAACCGACATTAGTCCCAAAAATTTTCCGCATCACTGCGATGGTTCTTTTTCGTTCTTGTTCCGATTGATTTGTAAAAATATCACTTACCAAATCTCTTCTTGATTGATTAAGTCCCTTAGGTCTGGGACCTCTTTCTTTATTCGCAAAAGCGGATGTAATAAGATATTGCCAAGAGTGAAAAAGTTGTCTGCTTCTCACCAGTGAGGAAACTTGGGCATTAATATTTTCGAATGAAAAGTCTCCCTTCCTTTCAGAGTAAGCAATAGTCGTCATATTTCTTGGCAAGTCAACTAAATCGGCTCCCGTTACCAGGGTGGCCTCCGCATCGGGACGAGCCACTAGCAAGGTCGGCGGATCCTTGCCGGTATAACTTTTCGAGAGAACCACCCGGACAAGAGAGTTTTCCGGATCAATTGTTACCACCATTTCTGGAGAGCCGTCAGCGTATTCCAGGAGTTGCCAGAAAGGAATCGGAGAATAAATTCCATTTCTGGGGTAGAAACGGATGCCGCGTTTGGGGTCGTCGAACTCCGGGATATGAGATTTGAGTTCGACGACCGTCATCGTTCGAGATGCCTCTGAGGCTTCAGATTGGACTGGTACTGGTTTTTCGGCGGGCATAGAGCGCTAATTATAGCATACTATAGGGCAGATTATCTTGCTAGCAGGCGCTTCCAGCGTCTTTTGACATCTTTGAGAAGCTTGTTTAAATCCTTTGTTTCCAGACGAACTACCTGAATCTGCTTGCCTTTTTGGAAAATGGCCAAAACCGCTTCAAAAACATTCCCTTGCTTCTTCTCCGTAATAGTTATCTTCGCTTTACTAACACCTCGTCGGGTATTTAATAGACTTCCTAGTCTCTGGGAGAAAGTATTGACAATCTGTACCCCCGCTTGGGAAAGATTTCTGGTGTAGACTTCCAGGGGGGCCAGGACTGGTTTTCCGGCAAACGCCTTCAAAATATCTTTAGTGGTGATAATGCCTACTGGTTTTCTTTTCGGCTCGATGATAATAACACTGCCGATTTGTTTATCGAGGATAAGCTTGATTGCCTCCTGGGGGGAATTTTTTTCAGTTAGGGTCAAAACGTTACGTTGAAAAAAATTCCTTACTGGCTTCTCCATAAACGAATCCCTTTCCCCTTGCCTAGAATTATAATTCTGCCTTTCCCGCGGCGAAGAAACGTAGGTAATAATGTCGTAATAGGCCAATATTCCAATTAGCGTCTTGGTAGGAGAAATCACCACTAGTTTAGAAATCCGATGCTCTTTAAATAGTGCCATTGCCTTGGAAATAGGATCGTTTTCCCGGACGGTGACCAGGCTCTGCTTTCCCAAAAAACTGCCAATACTACCCTGAAATCGCTTCTCGTTCTGAATGTTATTAAGAATTCTTCGCGACGTAATAATTCCCAGGAATTTCTGATTATCAAAAACCGGTAGATAATGAATTTTCGATTCCATCATTAGCCGCGCCGCCTCTTCCAGCCGGTCCCCGGCCCTAACCCGAGGCGGCTTCACCAAAGCATGTTTAATACTGGTATTAGCCGGATACGACGTTTTAATCAGTGAATAATAGGGATTAATCACCCCCAAAAATTCCTCCTTTTCAAAAACAAAAGCGGCATCATGGGAAGAAGACAGGAGTGCCAGCGCCGAAGTAAGCGAATCGTCAGAAGAGATTCTAATAATATTATCCGTTTTTACTAAATCTCTTACAGTCATTGTTTCTATTATACCACCAATGGTATAATTTCTCTCAGCCGGGGTGGCGGAATGGCAGACGCGTAGGTCTCAAAAACCTATGAAGCTTGCTTCATGTGGGTTCGACTCCCATCATGTGGGTTCGACTCCCACCCCCGGCACCACCGCCGCAATAGGAACTGAAAGTCCAATCGTGACAGGCGCAGACGGCCTTGTAGTTGCAAAATCGGCGAAGATCCCATCAATTTCTCTCTTATACTCAAAAGGCCAAACCGACCAGGCCACAGAAATAACTTCTCCCCGACTATTTAACACTGGACTACCACTACCACCCCCTGCCAGTTGCGGATATCCTTGCACATGATCTAATCCCTCCACTCCGATTAGATCCTTTCCCCGTTTCCCTAATGCGATTGACCTATGAGTATGAAGCTCATATCGACCACGAAGGTTCAATGTGTCATGTTGGTATGTATAATGATGCGTCGTGTCGCCGAATTGAGGAATATTTCCTGATACGGGCAACCAGGCGAAGCCTCTATTACCAGTATATTTCTTTGTATCATATCTTAGAACGGCAAAATCTAGACCCTCATCTGCACTCACATATTCGAGTTCAACCGGTATTTCTCCAAACGCAGGATGGCCAATAATAAAACCGGTTACACCCGGAGTGTAGTCTTTTTTTCTGAGCCTGTCTACTATTTCCTGAGTCGACATTGTTTCTACACTGCCTACACCTAAGCCGCTCTCGGCAACAACATGCCGATTAGTAATAATAGTGCCGATTAGTAATAATAGTGCCGTCACCATTAATATGAAATGCCGTACCGTACGGTCCGATGCCATACTGCCCCATTCGATTAATGTTTAATGGTGAATCCGTGTAATTGGCCTTGATTAGCATCGTGGCGCCGCGGGCCCGAGCTTCAAGTTCTGGAGAAAGTCGTGGACCCAGCTCTGGAAGCTGACGTAGAACTTTTTCTTTGGCTTCGGCTTTTCTAGGCAGCGCCATGACCATACCGACACTCAAAGCGGTACCGCCAAGAAGACCTAGTACTTTACGCCGACTCATTTCCGCCGGCTTGAGAGGATTCTCTGAAGACTGATCCATATCGTGATTATAGCAAGAAAGCAAAATGACTGTAGTTAAGATTCTTTTAATATCTTTTTTCTATACTTTCCTCTAATTATGTCAGTTGCCAAGAACTCATGGAGTATCGAGTACTATGGGCCTCCCAATGGAGATATTTCTCCTGTGGCAGTTTTTATCGAAAAGCTTCCGGAAAAGGCTCAAGCTAAATTATCTAATATATTTGATCTTTTAAAGGAATTTGGATCTCAAGTTGGACCACCTCATATTAAAAAACTCGTCGGTTTACCGTTGTGGGAGATTCGCATACTCGGACAACACAGCGCTCGCATCTTATACATTATTCCAAAAAGTGAGACCTTTCTCCTGTTACATGGTTTTATAAAGAAAAAGCAGAAAACACCACGACGTGAAATTAATATTGCTATATCAAGGCTAAACGAATATAAATCTAGATTATAAATTATTCTTGACAATTATCACAATATTGTGATACGATTAGCGAATGAAAAACTATACTAACTGGGAAGATCATAAAAAAGACCTTCTTAAAAAACCTGGGTTCAGAAAAGCTTTGAAAGAGACTCGACTGGAGTATCAAATTGCTCACGCTATTATTGAAGCTCGCATCGGCAAAGGATTCACTCAAAGCGAGCTTGCTATTAAGCTTAAAACACGCCAATCGGTAATATCACGGGTAGAAAATGCTAAGACAACTCCATCACTATCATTCTTAAAACGACTCGCCACAGTCCTGAATACCACTCTCCAGGTAAGTTTCAAACCTTCCAATGAATTATAAAAAAATCTACAACCAGGATTATTTCAGCGGCAAGGATTCCTTTTTTTATTCATTAGGATACGGACGATCGTTTCAGAATGTTTACTTCCAAAACATTTTTAATCCGCTGAAGAAATATCTTCGCGACATCAAGAAAGGAAAAGTGCTCGATATCGGCTGCGCCTATGGCATTATGCTGAAGAAATTTCCCACGACTTTTGAGAAATTCGGCATCGATATTTCTAAGCATGCCATTGATGAAGCGAAGAAACGAATGCCGGAAGCGACATTTAAAGTCGCCGGTGCCGAAGACCCGTTCCCGTTTCCGAAAAGCTCGTTTGACGTCATCATTTCTAATGATGTTTTAGAACATTTGGAGAATCCGCGTGCCGCTTTAGAGCACATGCACGCCGCTCTAAAGCGGCACGGCATACTATACGTCAACACTCCTAATTTTAATTGGCTGCGGAAGAATTTCTTTGCCTACGCTGACAAAAGAGAACACCATATTTCCTTATTTCCCCATAGAAAACTGGAGAAATTGCTGGAAGACGTCGGTTTCGAGGTAATTGACCACTGGACTTACACCAGTATTCCCTTCTTCTTTTTCCTTGCTTTCCGTTCTAATCTCGGCCACGAATCGGCGTTTATCTGCCGGAAAAAGTAACTGGAAAATTCCGGCTTGACAAACTCCCAAAATTTCCTTAAGATTCCATAGGGTTTTTTCGAAAAAAGACCACTTTTTGAGAAAAAACCGCCCTTTTTTGCCAAATAATGAGAAAAATACCGCATTTTCTGTCAATAACCGATCTTTCCGCTGCGGAATTCTGGCAGGTATTGAAACTTTCCAAGAGGCTCAAAGACGAACATAAAAAAACCGGACTTAATAAGACGCTTTTCAAAAACAAAACCCTGATTATGATTTTTGAAAAGCCCTCTTTGCGCACCCGTATTTCCTTTGAATCCGGCATGACTCATTTGGGCGGTCACGCGATATTCCTTGGCCCGTCAGATATCGGTATGGGCTCCCGCGAGGAGCCCCGCGATGTTTCCATCGTTTCTTCCAGCGTGTGCGATATTATTATGGCGCGTACTTTTAAACATGAGACCGTTGAGAATCTCGCCCGCTATTCCACCGTTCCCGTTATCAACGCCTTGTCTGACTTAGAACATCCCTGCCAGATTTTGGCCGACTTCATGACTATCTGGGAAGTGAAGAAGAAATTGACGGGACTAACACTCGCATTTGTCGGTGACGCCGAAAATAACGTCACCCACTCGCTCGCCCTCGGTTGCGGCCTTTTGGGGATGAATTTCCGCGTGGGCGCCCCAAAAGGCTACTGGATGAAACCAACAGTTCTAGCTCAGGCCCAAGCCTTAGCCAAGAAAACTGGCGTTACTATTCAGCAAACCACCAAGCCCCAGGACGCCGTAAAAGGGGCTGACGTTGTTATCACCGACACCTGGGTGAGCATGGGCGATGAAAAAGAGAAGAAAAAGCGGCTGAAAATCTTCCAACCCTACCAAGTAACTAGTAAACTAATGAAACTAGCTGACAAAAAAGCGCTTTTCCTCCATTGTCTCCCCGCCTATCGAGGCAATGAAGTAGCCGCGGAAGTTATTGACGGGCCCCAATCCGTCGTCTTCGCCGAGGCAGAAAACAGACTCCACGCTCAAAAAGGCTTAATGGTTTATTTATTATCAAAATCTTAAAAAATTATGGCTAAAACTAATCCCTTTTTTAATAAAAGCTACATTTCCATCGACCAAGTGTCTTCCAAGTCGGACATTGAATATCTGTTCAAAGTCGCGGACAAGATGAAGAATGTTGTTGAGAAGAACAAAAAGTATTCTCCGTTGCAAGGAAAAACAGTGGCCGTCCTGTTCTATCAGCCTAGTACTCGAACCTTTACCTCTTTCGTCAGCGCCGCGCAGAGACTCGGCGCTGACGTAATCGCCATTAACGAAATGACTAGCTTCAGTTCCGCAGTGAAAGGAGAAACTCTAGAAGATACTATCAAGTCTATCCATCAGACTACGGCGGCAAGCGCCATTGTACTGCGACATCCCGAAGATAATTCGAGCGAGCTTGCCGCCGCCGCCAGCGACGTTCCCATTATCAACGGTGGCAGTGGTAAAAAGGAGCATCCCACCCAGGCACTGCTCGATCTTTACACCATTTATGAAAAATTCCGCCGTTTTGATAATCTTCACGTCATGATGGTGGGTGATTTATTAAATGGCCGCACCATCAAGTCCCTGGCAAAACTATTAGTAAAAATGGGCAAGAAAAATAAAATCACTTTCGTGTCTCCGAAAGAACTCAAAGCCCCAAAGGAACTAATTAAGGAACTTAAGGAACAGGCCGAAGTGGAGCAAAAGACCGCCTTCGGCCAGAGCCTCAAAGACGTTGACGTTGTCTACATGACTCGCGTCCAAAAAGAATGGTTCGAAAAAGCCGGCAAAATGGATGAATACGAAAGATTAAAACTAAAATTTATTATGGATCAAGAAACAGCCCGACAAATGAATAAAAATGCGATTATACTGCATCCACTTCCCAGAGTTGGTGAAATTCTCCAGGAAGTGGACGCTGATCCGCGCGCGTATTATTTTCGGCAAATGCGCTCCGGACTTTATACGCGCATGGCCCTGCTCCACAGCATACTGCTCCCATAAATATTTAAGCAGCCACCGGTGAAACAGAGGGTTTGCCTGGGTTTAGGGCCCGTTGTTCATGTTTTGCATGTTTTTGGTTAACTTGTAACTGAATTCTATCTAGTGTGGCTTGTAATTGCGCTTCAGTCGCCGGGCCAAAAAAACGGGCTACTGAAGCGCCAATAATCGCAATATCGGCAATTTCCCCTTTTACCGCAGTAACTGGATCAAATTTCTCTACTTTGACACGACTCCTGTCACGATACCAGTCAACCAAATTATCTCTTCTTCGCAGTGGTAATCGAGTTGATTGAGAATCTAAGGAAAGACTGCCGAGGGCTTCTCTTAACTCGGCCATTTCTTCACGTAATTTTGCTAATACATCGGCGAGAGATTTTCCAGTCACGCCATCAAATCTTTCGACATCGCTAAAGTGACCAGCAATTGTCGGTACGACAGTTCTAGCTTTATTGGCGCTACCGCTCGCATATTTCTTATCTCGTTTGATCGATTTGGCTCTAATCATATCGATTAGGGAATCAGCTGGGCCAACTTCCAGATCAGTCCAAACTCTAAGGGAGTGAGCCAGATAAGCGCCATAGGCACGGGCAAATTCGGCGCCAGGATCAGCACCACGAATTACCTCGGCACTGCCGGATAAAACCGCGTCACATTGGGCGGCAACGAGATCAAAGCGGCCAGTTGCCGCCCCTAACCCATCAAGAGATCGAGTTAGTTGTTCTCGATGTTCCGCAGGAGGACCGTTAAGGATTCGCGCCCATTCCCGATATTCATCAAATGTAGTGGCTTGAGTTCTTGGAGATAAAAAATCCTTTGGCGATGTAATGTTAAGTTGTGGTTCTGTGTTTATCATGTTTACTATAAGTTTCTAATAATTTTCTTTCTATATTAAAAGTAGCACAAATAAAACCGCTTGTCAAGTACTATAGGATTGTTTCAATATTATTCCCCTTCCCCACCTCAAATCTATGCTATAATTCTGCACGACTATGATAGCGCCCGATGCCGATCCGAAAAAAATATTCGTTCCCGGAGAGGTTAATGAAGCCCATTTTCAGTATCTAGATAATCCTGCCTTTGCTCCCTATAAAGAGGCTTCCTACCGACAATTAGGACTAAAACCCGGAGACATAGTTTTGGATGCCGGTTGTGGCACTGGTATTGACACCTTTGCCATGGCGAGTATGGCAGCAAAAGTTGGCCGAATCATCGGCGTTGATCGAGCTGATCCCATGATTGTTGAAGCAAGAAGACGCCGGGCCTTGGAACATTACGATCTTGATGGCGAAGTCAGCTTTGTACGGGCTGATCTGACTGATTTAGATGAATTTGAGTCCGATTCCTTCGATGTCGCTCGCATTGATAGAACACTGCAACATGCCGGCGCCAAGGAACGAGATGATACGGCGCCGGCCCGAATACTAGCAGAACTCGCCCGAGTTGTCCGTCCCGGCGGGACTATTCAGGCCTGCGAGCCAGACTGGGGTGCCGCTAGAATTGACGCTGGAGTTGTGGCTGAGGCGACAGGCAGAAAAATCTCAAATGCTTTTGTAGAAACAAGAAGAATTTACCATCCCCGAATCGGCATCCAGCTAGCAGCACTATTTCGCCAAGTCAGAATTAACCCAACCCATCGAATGAGATATATCATTGCCTGTAGAACATTGGCAGAGGCTGAGGCCATATTCAGATTTCAAGAGAATGCCGCGGATTTCACAAATACAGGAGATAAGTATTCAATAACGGCAAGAGAGGCTGCTGTTTGGCTGGCCGCGTTGGAGGCGGCTAGCAAAAGTGGCGAGTTCTACGCTTCTCTACCGATTCACGTCGTTACTGGTCAAGTTCCTCTCGAGACGTGATCAGATTGCTTTAATTCTCTCCTGGTGCTATAATTCCGATTCAATATGCCAACAGAACAAGGCTCTATCGTATTAGGGGCCGCTCACGATATAGCGCCAACAATGCCACCATTCAGCGAGGAAATACTTCCTCTTGAACGTAGCGTCACAATTCGAGAACTAACCCCGGAAGATGCTGACCTCATCACTGCCGCTTTTGATATCCTAGATCACCCCGCCAATGATATTCATATGGTCGACGTGACTGAATCTGAATCCGATATCGTAGAAAGAATTAATACTCCCGGTACGTATGTTTTTGTTGGCGTTAATGAAACAGGAGAGGTGATCGGAACGGCTATGGCAACAGATTCTAAGAAGCGGGTGAGAAGAAAACGCACTACAGACATAATAGTTACCTCGGTAGAGCTTTTCGCTACTAAAACTAGCGTCCAATCACAAAGGTCACGATCGGCCGGTGACGAACCTGGTTATGGAACTCATATGTATCAAGCGTTAGAGAAATATTTATTCGAGGACAATGGTATAACCTCAGATGGCTTGCAACGAGAAATGATTACGATTCGGATTAAAAGAGGAGTACCGGGATGGGAAAGAATGCTAAAAATTGCTCTTAAAAGTGGCATGAAAAAAATATTTACGCGACCGAGAATGATTAGAGAGACGGATGAAGATGGCAATATAAGATTCTACGCAGGAACTGAACTTCACGGATACATTGAGGTATATGCTGATCTTAGAGTCTCCGGAGGTATTGAAACTCTCAGGAACACGAATCCTCCAACACAAGAGTTTCTAGACAAAAACCTATACCACTATGAATCTTCTAGGCCAAGTGGCGATACATCGTCCGTCTGAAATAGCTTATTTCTCCTTTTCCTAGGCCTCAAATATTCCCGATTCAGCTTTGCTTTTTTGATCCCCTTTTGATATGATGTATTAATTTTATGCGAGTATCGGATTTCATGCATAAGTCGGCCGCGAAGGTGTCGCCCGATGACACCGTGAAAACCGCCATGAGGCTAATGCTTAACCTCGGTATGGACGGCTTACCGGTATGTGAGAATAACAAATACCTTGGTTCTATCTCTGAGGCCGACATTCTGCAGCACCTCTACCCCTCAATTCAGGAATTTATGACTGATCCTTATATGTATGGTTTTGAAGATATGGAAACTAATATGCGGGGACTGTTTCCTAAAAAAGTCAAAAACTACATGGATAAAAAGTTTCTTCATTATGTGGTCCGACCCGAGACAACACTACTTCACGTTCAGTCAATAATGATGAATAAGGGAGTGAGCCATCTTCCGGTAGTTGATAAGGACGGTAATCTCGTCGGTATTGTTTCGCAGGGCGATATTTTTAAGGGAATTCTGGGGTCGGAAATTCCGCACGATGATAGTGCGGAATTTCATGATTGGGCCGCCAATCACTATGATTTGGCGCAAACCTGGGACAAGCGTCTTGAAGGAGAAATTCCCAGTCTTAAAAAACTGTTTACTAAAGAAGGGGTAAAAAAAATTGCTGATATTGGAAGCGGGACGGGCGAGCACGTTATCGCGCTCGCCCGAGAAGGCTTTAGTGCCACCGGCATTGACCGAAGTGAAAGACTGACTAGTAAGTCACTAGAAAAGCGCTTTGCCTTATCTACTGAGCTCAAGCATCGGGTCAGCTTTATCAATGGCGATTATTTTAAGGTTCTCAGGAAAAAACGTGACTCTTTCGATGGCGTTATCATGATGGGTAATATGCTCTCCCATTACGAAAAAGATTGGAAAGAAGTTCTCGATAGTATTCACTACTCACTTAAGAGCGGCGGCACCCTTTTCCTCCAATTGACCAATTACGAAAGCGTCTTCTCCACCAAAAAACGCGTTGTCCGCTTTAGCATTGCGCCATCACGAATTACCAAGAGAAGAAAATACGCCTTCATTACCTTTTATGATAATCCCAAGGAGCTCAAAGGCAATTTGCTGCTTAATATGGCAGTCATGGGTCACGATGGCCTGCGTTGGAGTCAGAAATCAATCAATAGCATGGTGGTTAAAGACATTCGCCAAGCCACAATCGAACATGAGTTGAAAAAGAAAAGCTTCAAAAATATTCATTTTTATGGCAGTAATTACGGCGAACCGTTATTTAACACTTTTAAGCCAAGGGAGCACGATTGGCTTAACGTAGTGACCAAAAAGTAATTATGAAAGTCGGCGAATATATTTTCCGTAAACCAATCATCATCGACGAGAATGAGCCGGTTAGTACGGCGGTCAAGATCATTTTTAACATTGGGATCAGCATTGTTCCAGTAGTCAAAGATAAGTACAAGAATCGAAAAATAAAGGGACTAATCACTCAATATGATATTCTCGATAAGCTACTGCCACCTCTCAAAGAATACATCAAAAGACTGGAATCGACGGATGGGGCTTTTGCCGCCATTGAAAAAACCATGCCCGAATTTCTCACTCAACCGGTGAAAAACATTATGCAAACCACTCCGATTACTGTTTCGCGTGATACTCCCCTTCTCAAGGCGCAATCGATTATGCTGAGAAAGAAATTCAATCGCTTGCCGGTGGTCAATAGTAAGGGACACGTCGTTGGTATTATTTCACAGAGTGATGTATTTCATGCTTTGGGAGGCAGTGAAATTCCTTATGACACTAACGAGGAATTTCATCAGTGGGCCGCCTACTACTATGATCAGATTATGGGGTTGGAGGAAAAAATAAAAATTGATATTCCCGAGTTACACAAAATTTTTGAGAGAAACGATGTTTTCCGTGTGGTGGACGTGTTTGGCGCGGACGGCAACCGAGACATCGCCCTCGCCAAACACGGCTACCACCTCACTGGCTTAAACCGATTTGGTTATTTCCACCGTAAAGCTCAGGAAAATAATTTAAATTTACCCAAGCAGATCCGGAATAAGCCCGAATTCAAGAAAATTCAGCAAGTGGATTTTTTCAAGGACAAACATGAAGACTTTGATGCCGCCTTACTTATGGAAAATGAGTTAGCCCATCATCCCTTTGAATACAAACCACTGCTCAAAAGCATTAGCCAAAGTCTGGTTAAGAAAAAGGCGGTAATGATTTTACAGCTAGCCAATTTCGAAAAGATTTTTAAAACTAATAATCTGTTTCAAAATTTTAATATCAGTCAGTCAAAAGTATCTGATAATGTAAGATATGGGTTTCTGGAATATTATGATGCTCCAGTCCGCAAAGGCGCTCCGGTCACCCTGAATATTTCCATGTATAAATTTGGTCAAGGTCGCTGGCA
>Ga0209542_10014704_pt1 | contig 13275 bp, 11 predicted proteins | sample RifCSPhighO2_01_FD_184028 | JGI IMG/M metagenome (GOLD analysis project Ga0209542, IMG submission 184028) | Soil microbial communities from Rifle, Colorado - Rifle CSP2_plank highO2_0.1 (SPAdes) (version 2) | ecosystem: Environmental > Terrestrial > Deep subsurface > Rock core/Sediment ... | reverse complement strand
CGAAGCGTGCGAAGGTAGGATATTCCTTGTTGATTTACCAAACTTGCAACAAGTTTTGCCGTCGAGACTGCATCAGAAGGGTGAAAAATAACAGCGTCAGGAATTGTCCCAAACATTGCAATATCTTCAAGTCCCATTTGTGACGGCCCGTCTTCACCTATTGACACGCCAGAATGAGAACCGCAAAACCTGATATTTGCTTTGCCAATTGCTGCCATTCTTATCTGATCAAAGCCCCTTGTGAGAAATGCAGCGAATGTTGAGACAAATGGCTTTTTTCCAAGTCTTGAAAGGCCTGCAGCCATACTTACCATATTTTGCTCTGCGATAAAGCATTCTATAAATCTTTCAGGATGTGCTTTTAAAAAGTCTTGGCTAAACGTAGAGTTCTTGACCTCTGCGTCCAGTGCATAAATTAATGGATCAGAATCTCCTAATTCCGCTAACACTTGTCCATAAACTTCTCTCGTCGCGATCTCCTCACCCTTTTTATAATTTGTCATCCTGAGCGAATGCGAAGGATCTTTCTTAATGAGATTCTTCACTCCGTTCAGAATGACAGATGGTTTTCTCAAACTGAACCGCAAACTATCATCCACATCACCTAGTTCTTTCAACGCTTTTTCCAGATCTTCCTTTTTCAAAGGCTTTCCATGCCAGTTTGGTTTGTTCTCAAGAAAAGAAATTCCTTTTCCTTTATACGTCTTTGCGATGATGACATATGGTTTACCACTGTCATTAGTCGTTGCCATCTGTAACGCGCTATCAATTGCTTTTACATCATGTCCATCAATAACTATTGCCTCAAATCCAAACGCTGTAAAACGATCAAGATACTCTTTCAAGTCATGTGCGAACATCGTCTCCCCTGATTGACCAAACTTATTTATATCCAGTATCGCGATCAGATTATCGAGTTTGTTATACGAGGCAAAATTTGCAGCCTCCCATACCTGCCCCTCAGCCAACTCCCCATCCCCCAAAAGTACATAAACCTTTGGTAAATTTGAAATTTGAAATTTGAAATTTGAAATTCCCGAGCGAAGTCCGTACGCTATACCAGCTCCAATTGATAAACCTTGTCCTAAAGATCCTGTTGCTCCATCGCTATACTTAAAGCGAGGGGTGGGGTGTCCTTCCAGGTTACTGCCAAATTTCCGAACCGTCCGAAGGTCTTCAAAGGGTATTATTCCGCTTACGGCAAATAACGTATAGAGAAGCGGTGCTGCATGACCCTTGGAAAGAATAAAACGGTCGTTTGTAAGATCAAGTGGGTTTTGTGGATCGTAAGAAAAGTATTTGTCAAAAAGAACCGTTGTGAGATCAGCTGCTGAGAGACAAGAAGTTGGATGACCACTACCGGCCTCCGATGTTGCAATAAGGCTCCATTTTCGAACTAACTTCGCTTTTTCAACAAGATCGTTGTATTTGTTCATTGTGTCACAAGATTCTGTGGGGTGTGATTCACGAATTGTACTATATTATTTACAGTGACATCAAGGATTCTTTGAAGTGCTTCTTTGCTGTTAAACGCATTGTGCGGTGTGATGATAACATTTGGCTTTGTTAACAATACGTGATTGAGAAGCTGTGTTTTGATATTGCATTCTTTTAAAAATTCTTCAGTCAATAACTGTGTTTCTTCTTTGACAAAACACTCTTCTTCTAATACATCCAACCCCGCACCTGCTAGAATAGCGTGATCCAATCCGTAAAGAATTGCTTCAGTTTCAACAACACCTCCCCTTGCTGTGTTGATCAAGATACTCCCGGGCTTACATTTTTGTATATTTTCTTTGTTGATAAAATGCTGCGTTTGGGGTGTATACGGAATATGAAGAGAAATGACATCTGATTGTGAGAGGAGTTCTTCAAGCGAAACAAAAGCTACATCGTGTTGCTTTGCATATTCTAGATCGGGTGTTTTCGTGTTCACCAACACTCTCATACCAAAACCGTAAGCAATATCTATCACTGCTCTGCCGATATTCCCCAACCCGATAACCCCGATAGTTTTCCCGCAAAGATCAACGCCTCGTAGTCCCTTCAGGCTAAAATCTCCTCTTCTTGTTCTTTCAACTGATTCGATAATTTTATGTGAAAGCGCGAGTATCAAGGCAAATGTGTGCTCAGCAACCGTTCGTGCACCATACGTTGGAACATTGCTGACAAGAATATTCTTTTTTTTGCAATACTCCAGATCTATGTGATCAAATCCAGTAGAACGGGTTGTAATGTAACGTAAAGAGGGAATTTTCTCGAGTAGTTCTGCCCGTAATTGCGAATAAATCATGACAGATAGTATCTCACTATCATAAAACTCGAGGATATTGCTTTGGGTAAGTGGATCTTTAACAAAAGAAAGCTCATGCTCCTGAAGATGAGTCTGTAAAAACTCTTTTTCCCATTCTTCAACCTCAAAAAATACAATTCTCATCTTACTTTAATTCTAAACTCTTCCACAGATATCTGCATGCGACTGTTCGATAAGGTTTCCATTTCTCAGCGATTTTATTTGCCTGCTTTTCAGTCGGCATTTCTTTCAGACTGTAAAGTTTTTTTATAGCATTTTTCAGCCCCAGATCGCCATAAGAAAAAATATCCGGCCTTCCCATCGCAAACATTAAAAACATCTCAGCAGTCCATCTCCCAATTCCTTTTACTTTTGTTAAAACATCAATAATTTCTTCGTCAGACATTGTATCAAAATGCTCGAACATATCAGGACTCTCAATCGTTTTTGTAGCAAGATCCTTAATATATTTTATCTTTGACCATGAAATGCCAGCTGCTCGTATCTTTTCATCCGGAATTTGTAAAATTGCCTTCGCTGTTAAATCACCGTTATCAGAAAGATTGATAAGCCTTCCCCAAATTGTGTCGGCTGCCTTTACAGAAAGCTGCTGGCCGACAATAGATTCAACCAGATCAAGAAAGTAATTCGACCCCTCTGCCTCTCTTTGCAATGGTGGAACTTTTTCAATGATCTTACCAAGAACCGGGTCTTTTTTTTGTAGATACGTTGAGGCTTTCTTCAAGTCATACTTCTGCGTCATCATCCTGCTATAATAGCATAGTATAAATTCAAACACCTTGTCATCTCCCAAAGGGAGTCCCGAAGGGATCTTTGATCTGTGACCTGGAGCAAAAGCGAAGGATCTTCGTAACGAGATTCTTCACGGAGCCTGTCCTGAGACTCTTCACCTCGTTCAGATCACAGATTCCCTGCTGGGAAGTGACAAGCGAAGGGTTCAGAATGACATAGCGGAGAGGAATATGAAAATTGCAGACTTGCAGGAAAAAATAAAACAGATGGATGAGATAAGAAAACCGAAATTCCGCCTATATTCTCCGCAGGAAAAAATTATTCTTACCAAAACAGTAAAGCTCAACGAAGAAGTGGGAGAACTCTGCAATGATATTCTGTCTGTACTAAAACTCCAACGAAAGTCAAAACTTGAGAAATTTGATAAACGAAATTTTTATGAGGAATTTGCTGATGTAATTATCACTACAATACAACTTGCCAATGCCGCAGGAGTTGATGTTAAACGAGCACTTAATGACAAACTCAAAAAAATAGAATCCCGCTACAAAAAAGACCACTCATAACAAATGTGCTACAATTTTTTTAAATGCTGTCTCTGACGAAGTTTTCCAAACTACATACCAAAGCCTCAGCGCTTATTGTGCTAACAATTACGATGATTGCTATCATCGCATTCCTCCTTCTGCAATCTCGCATGATGATTCAGGGACTATCCAATGAAAACAAAACGCTTACAAAGTCTCTTGCCTCAACCTCCGCAGAACTTACTGCACTGAAAAATCAAGACCAGGTAAAGATAAATCAGCAAAACACCAAAGAAATTCAAAACATCAACACGACATATAAAAAAGCGATCGCTACATATGAAAAACTCCTGGACTTAAAACTTGTTTTAAAGAACACTGGTAAATACGATGACATTCTTGCAGAGGCATTAAACCAACTTTCAGAAAAAAACTACTCTTCAGCAGACGCTACCCTTACCTTGCTAACATCACAGATCCAAACAGAACAAGATAAATTGGCTCCCCCTACTGCTGGTTCAGCGCTTGCGAATGCTCCGGTTAATAATGCACCACCCTCATCTGGCTACAGTGGACAGCGGGTCAAGACAGAACTTGGAGAATTTGGCGTCAGCATTGTCTCAGCAGATCTTGGCTCGACACGGGTCATTGTCGATACTGCCTCAGATGGCGATTGCCGTGATAACTGTCCGGTTCTTTCTCTGGGAGATTATGTCTCACGAAATGGAGCATTTGCCGGTATTAACGGCTCATACTTTTGCCCTGCGTCTTATCCAAGTTGTGCAGGAAAAGCAAACTCATATGACACGCTCGCGATGAACAAAAATAAAACATACTTTAACTCGGACAATAATGTCTACAGTACTGTTCCTGCAGTCATTTTTGGCAGTGGTTTTATACGATTTGTCGGAAGATCATCTGACTGGGGAAGAGATACAAGTGTTGATGGAGTATTGGCAAATCAACCGCTTGTATTATCAGGTGGCAATATCGCGTTTGGTGGCGATGGCGATCCGAAGAAAGGCAGTAGGGGATCACGGAGTTTTGTGGGAAATAAAGGCAATATTGTCTATATCGGCGTTGTCCATAACGCGACAGTTGCCGAGGTCGGTTATGTCTTAAAAGCAATGGGGCTTGAAAACGGCCTCAATCTTGATAGTGGTGGATCTACTGCTTTATGGAGTGGGGGATACAAAGCAGGCCCGGGAAGAGCAATTCCTAATGCTATACTTTTTGTAAGAAAGTAACTTAGGCTGCTTCTATTATATCTATATTGCTTTCAGGCTTTCTTCTAAACATTATCAGCTGGTTTCCCTGTGGAGGTAACTCAAAAAACAATCCATACGTACGTTCCGTGTCAATATTTTGAATAACTTCTCCTGTGTTTAAATCAACAACCTCAACCTCCGTATCTTTGTCTATCTCAGGAATTCTACCACTTGAGAAATGCCAACCGGTGTTTGATACTATTATCGCTCCTAAGTTTACCTTTTTCTCAGCGTTATCTTCTGCATCCTGTTCCTCATAAACCTTCACTTGTTTTGCGACTACATAAGGATTACTATCCCAAAGTACAGGAATATCCCACTCACCTTCTTGGAACAACCTTGATCTGTGATAACGGTTTATTCGTTCGTACGTACTCATTGAATTTTGATTTGCTGCCTCATCTGGCATTCGACGATGCTGCATGTGACGTTTGATAAGTCGACCTTCTTCTTGTCCTTGATTAAGCAACCACGTTGAGCGAGGAAAAAATGCAGTTATTATCGCAGCTGTTCTTGCACCTTCATGGGAAGGCTCCATTTGCTCCGGCTTGAATACCTTAGCCGCTGGATCTTCATCATGATTCTCACTAAAATGTACATGGTGACCATGTGCTGCGGGGTTTGTGACAAAATAACGCACCAACTCATTTAGCTTATGCGGGCTTTCCTTACGTTGCATAACACCCCTCAGGTGGTCATAAAAGCCTTTTTCATAAATCCACTGAAATCCGCTATCAAGAAGACTCCCTAAATCCCAATATGCCTCTGCAATAAATTCAAAAGTTCTCCCGTCTTCTTGAGCATTTAGCTGTAGTTCGTGAATAGCTCGTTTCCAGAATGGATGATCTCGTAAGTAATCTTTCTGTTGGTCTGTTAAATGATCTCCTCCCGGGCTATTTGGTCCCCAAGTTCTTTCTACAAATGTTTCATATAAGGGAAGCATCGCCATGTCACATCGAACACCGTCAACCCCATGGCTATATACGTCCTTTAGAACACTAATGAGATATTCTTGAACCTCAGGTTCACCAAAATTCCACTGCGCCGTATCTGCCCAACGAACTGTGTCTTTATTTGAGTCCCATCCTTTCGCTATGTAATGTTCTTCACCGTCATCTCCGATAATAGCATTGTAGTCATCTGGTCTTCTGGCATATTGCTCTGCGCTTCCCTGTACAAAAAGCCCGGGTCGTTGTTTTACCATTGGATGATCATTTGCAACGTGGTTTGGAACAAAATCCAGAATAAACTTTCTTCCACGCTCATGATGTAATTCGGCTACTTCCTCCAACTCAGGCCAACCGCCCGGGACAAGATCAGTATTGAGATTAAATAGATCCGGACTCGCATAAGGTGATCCTCTCAGATCGCGTTCGGGTTGATAGTCATCCATTCCCTCTGCGTGTTGATACGCATACTTCAGCTGATGTTCTTTGCTTGCTTTACTCTCAGGACGCATCCCAAGATACCACAAGGCATCATAGTTTTCAAAAAGATGTTCCCATTCATTTCTTGGAACGGTCCCAAATGTGATCGGCGTACCATACTTATCACTTAGCTCTCGTAGCCATAGTTCAGTATTAATAATATGGAGCGCTGATAGATTTTGTCGTACCTCTGCGGGTTGTAGCCATTCTGCTTTTACTTCTTCAAAAGTTTTTACTACTTTTTCAGGTGCAAGTTGTACTGGAGGTTGCTCTAATGTGATACCGGCATCTCCCATAAATATTACAATATCTCCACCAGGTATTGTATCAGGTTCTGAAATGACGGTTAAAGCTTCCCGTGCTCTCTGAGGCGCAACAGAACTAATTGAATTGTTGTCAGATCCTTGTGGAAACGGTGAGAGAATTCCTCCCGAAGATACATGTTCGTGCATATCCCAATAGAATAAATTCAAGTATTATAGGACAGATTATAATGTTGGTTGAACAAAGTAGCTTGACAACCTATTGGACAAATACCTGACGGTTGTATAGTCTGTAAACATGGTCTGATCAGTCAATTATGTACATAAAAACCCTTCTATGTTAGTATAGTATTAATGAAATTATGGGCTTTATCAAGTTTTGTTTTTGTCGGTATAGTCTTTGCTATTCTGCTTATATATCACCAAATATATAACTTGAAAATTAATTCCGCTGTGATTCCGGTCACATCACAAAAATCCCCGATTTCGCCAATTTCCCTGCAAGATATTTTCCAGAAAGATCATTCGTGGACCATGATGCTTTCGGCAAAAGAGAGAATAACTGTTATTGCAACGGGCGATGTCATTCCCGCACGGTCTGTAAATTATCAGACGATCAAAAACAGCAGTTTTGTGTGGCCGTTTGAAAAAACTGCAGATGTTGTAAAAAATGCTGACGTAACATTTATCAATCTTGAAACTCCATTATTGAAAGACTGTAGAACAACCCAGGAAGGAATGGTATTTTGTGGAGACTTACGGCATATCGAGGGATTACAGTTCGCGGGCGTGGATATAGCTAGTCTTGCAAACAATCATGCAGGAAATTATGGTGAAAAAGGAGTTAGTAAAACTGAGGAGCTGCTTTTACAAAACGGCATAAAAACAGTTGGAACAGGCAACATTTTGTACAACACAACTAAAGAAACTCGCTTTGCGTTCCTTGGATATAACGACATTACCAGTCCCCAACCCGGCGTCGAAGACGCGGATGAAGAAAAAATTAAAAAAGATATACAAGAGGCGCGAAACCACGCAGATATTATCATTGTCACTTATCACTGGGGCGTTGAATATAGAGACCAACCGGACGACCGGCAAAAATATTTAGGACACATGACAATTGACGCGGGCGCGGATCTGGTTATTGGCAATCACCCGCACTGGATTCAACCGGTAGAAATATATAAGAACAAACTTATTACGTATGCCCACGGGAATTATATCTTTGATCAAATGTGGTCTGAGGAAACAAAACTTGGTGTTATTGGAAGATACACCTTTTATAATAAACAACTCGTTGATGTTGAATTCCTACCGATTCGGATCATTGATTATGGTCAACCGTATTTTCTAAGAGGAGATGAAAAGCAAAAAGTTCTTGATGCTATGGAAAAAGAGAGTAAGCTCCTTATGTCTGCGCATTGAAGATTGTAGTTACACTTAAGATAAATTAATAGCTTGACATTTATAATAATCAGTGTTAGATTAACATTAATTATTTAGTAATTAAATATTAAATGGATAAAAATAATGTAAATCCCTCATCTGCTCCGCTTCGAAACTTCCTTGAAATCCCCTACGATGAACTTGAAGAAATGAATCTGCGCGCTCTTGAAAAGGCTGATTCGCTTTCAGCAAAAGAGCAGGAGATAGAGTACCGTACGTACCTAAAGAAAGAAAAAAGAATTAAAGCAGTAACGCTCTGTTTCTCAGATATTGAAGGACGGCTCCACATGATTGACTATGACAAAAAATTTTTACTTGAGTCGGCAGATAATTTAACCTTTGACGGCTCGTCGGTACGAGGATTTACAAAGCAGCATGAATCCGATCTCAGGCTTTCTGTCGACTGGACGAGCATTCGGTGGCTTCCTTCTGATCTCTTCGGCTCTGGAAAGGTCATTATGTTTGCAGATGTCCTCAATCGTGAGCGTCAGCCTTATGAGTCTGATTTTCGAGGACAACTGAAGCTTTACAGAGATGAATTGCAAAAAAAACAAGGAACTACCGCATATGCTGCAGCAGAATGTGAAGGGTTTTTAGTAGACGGCATCAACGCAGAACAGCGATACGATGAAGCAGAAGGATTTAAGCTTATCTCAAGTGGAGGGTACTATCATTCGCTTCCGCTTGATCCTTTACGGCAATTTATTGACAGAGCGGCAGAAGCACAACGTGCAATGGGGTTTCGAAATGAGAAAGATCATCCGGAAGTTGCGCCGTCGCAATTTGAGCTCAACTGGGGATATCGGGAAGTGCTAAGAGCATGTGACAATATCCAGTTGTATAAACTTGTTTGTCGACAAGTTGCTAGGAATATGGGAATGACCGCCGTCTTTTTACCCAAACCAGTGGTTGGCATTAATGGAAATGGTATGCATCTGAATTTCTCTCTTGCAAAAAATGGAAAAAATATTTTTTATCAAAAAAATGGGCAAGAAGGTTTATCAGAAGTTGCATGGGATGTGATCTATAAAGTACTTAATCATGCACCTGAACTGTGCCTTATCATCTGTCCAAGCGTAAATGCCTACAGGCGTCTTGATCCTGCGTTTGAAGCACCAAATCAAATTAAAGTATCTCCAATTGATAGAGGTGCAATGATACGAATTCCGGTTGGCAACGAAAAGACTGCGCGGATAGAGTTTCGAAGCGTTGCCCCCGATGCAAATCCGTACATTGTATTGTATGCGCTGCTTAAAACAGCAACGCATGGCCAAAAGCTTGAACAAAATGAGGAAAGGCGCCAGAGACTCCGATTTTTACCGGATAATATCTATGATGCAATTCGCTTATATAAAACAAGTGATTTTATCACAAATATTTTGGGTGAAACCAATAAAGAAAAATACGTTTCTTACAAGCAAGCTGCCGCTGACAGAAGCCCACGTGGACTGGGAACATTAGTAAAGACAGGAGAGGTTCGATTCCATCACGAGGTAACCAACCAGATGCTCTGGAACCAATTTTGATCCTAGAACTATATCCCAATTTGTTCATTTGACACACCTTCTCCAATTCCCTACAGTTAGAGTATGGAAGCACATAGTCAAAATAGTCACCTCAAGTTTTCTCTAAAAGAGTTCTCATCACTAAAAGTACTCCTAGCGCTTTTTATTGTGCTACTCTGTCTTAATCTATTTGTCATCAATATATGGATTCTTAAGCAAATTGAAGTGTCCAAACGCATATCAGTACTTGGAACCAAAATCACAACAAAAACCTCAACATCTTCGACCTGTCCTGGTGCGTGTGTTGCGCTCATCAATAAATCAAGCGCAAAAACAACCGTTACCTCTGGTAGTTCAGCAAAAGAATTTTTTGTCTCTTTGGGCTCAGGCTCTACATCTTCAACCGACTGGACAGACATCACAGGCGTTTTAGCAACAATTGATTCGAGTAGTTATGGGAAAATTAAACAAGCATTTTTTGAGCCGACAATACAAAACCCCAATGGTAATCAAAAAGTTTGGGCACGACTCTATAACGTCACTGATAAGCATCCTGTATGGTTTTCAGAAGTATACTCTGAAGGAAGTGCAACAAATTTATTGACTTCTCCTGCAATTACTCTTACTTCAGGTAGTAAAGTCTATCAGGTACAGATGAAAACACAACTTGGCGCAACAAGTAACCTCACCCAATCCCGCATCCGAATTACCACGTACTAAGCCTTCTGTCGTTTAATATCATTTCGTAGTTCTATGATAAGTTCTTCTGTGACAGTTTTGATCTTTTTTTCTGCATCGGTCATTGCACTTTTTAAAACATTCCATACTGATTCGTGATCGTCTTTCTCAAGATGGGATACAAACTGCTTTTTATCCTCCTCATTAAGCTCTGATAAAATCGTATCGAGCACATGATGGTGCATTGTTGACTCAAAAACCTGTATCAGGTGCTTTTTTTGCTCATCTGTCATATCCAGTGAGTCAAGCTCGATATAGACTGATTCTGTCTGGACAAGGTGACTATAAAAGTGACGTGCTTTAGTCATAGAATATTTATTAAAAATAAATTAGTTCGTCGATTTGCAATAACATCCTTGATCTCTCATTGTTATATTGTTATATTGTTTCATTGATATATTTAAATTTCCAACAATGTAACAATTTGACAATTGAACAATATAGTTATTGTATATCAATCGGTCCCAAAGGCACTGAATCTTTTGGATCGTCAATGAATAAGAACAATACCGGCCCTTTTTGTCTTCCATCAACTCGCTCTAAATGCTTCATCACCTCAGGCGATCCTCCCAGATGTTTTCCTGTCCAGACGGCAGGACCCACGTCGCCAATAACGGTCACGATTGCTTTGCCGTTATGTGGATTTACCAAAAGCATTTTTCGGAATTTGAAAAAATCACGATACTCTGCAGTGCGTTGATTATAGTCAGGAGAGAGAAATGTCTGCACAGCTATATAGTATTTTTCTCTTTGCTTATCTTTTTCTGAAAACTCAAGCGCCGATGGTGAAAAATATCCCCACGCGCCTCTCCCAGGCGCCATACCTGAAGACCAGTACTCAGACGCCTCTGAAGGACTATCAAAATGTGTTCCCATGGTGTCACCCGGGTATCGCATCAGATGTTGCTCAGCTCCAATATATCCATAACTTCTTTCTAGTCGTTTTCCCTCAATTTCAGGCGTTATCGAGATTCCCAGGTCTCGTGCTAGGATTGCTGAGATCGTTGCTTCCTCTTCAGAAGTTAGTAAACGTACGTCGTCTGGTATGTACGGTTCAAGATCATGCACGAGAAAAAATCGTTTGTCTATAGAAATAGTAATTGGCTTGTCAGACTTTTGCGACAAAACATCTGGCGGCTGAAGGTAGGTTGTTGTTAAAAGCAAAAGCCCTCCGACCGTTGCTGCTGTGTACCCTTTTGTTCTATCAAAAATTTTAGAGAGTACTAAACCATGCTTGTCTACGATCTGCTTTTGTATGTCTGCATGTTTTTTGCTCCATTTTGCGACAAGCGAGTGATAGTCTTTTGAATTTTGCACTACTTCCATGAAACCAGACATTTGCCAACAACGCAAGCCGCAGGTGTAACAGATCAAACTTCTTAAATAATTTTATCTGTTACACGTACGCATGAATAAAGCAAAATAGGATATAATAGCTTTGTGAGACTTTACCTCATCAGACACGGAGAAAGTACGGCAAATTTTAAAAAGGTACATCAGAGTGCGCTTGAACCACTTTCAGAAATTGGGAAAAAACAAGCACAATTTGTCGCAAAACGTTTCAAACATCTCCCAGTTGATCTTATTTTAGTAAGCCCATATACTCGCGCAAGACAAACAGCAGCAGAGCTCAAAACAATTGTTACCGCTCCTCTTGAAGTTACAGATCTTCTGAGAGAAACCAAAAAACCTTCAGAATTTGTCGGGAAAAAACTGCACGATCAGTCTCTGTCTCAAGCAAAAAATATTATGAGGCAAAATTCAGATGATATAGATTTTCGCTACGCTGATGAAGACACGTTTGCTGAGACTTGTGAGAGGGCAAAGCAATTACTTGCCCTAGTAATCACCAAACACAAAAAAAATATCGTTCTTGTTACCCACGGAGATTTTTTACGCATGATTTTATCCGTTATGATGTTTGGCAAAATAGTTACTCCAAAAGAGCACCAGAGCGTCTACTCATTTTATCAAACTCATAACACTGGCATCACTATCTGTGAGTACACGAAAGACGAAAACTGGAGGCTACTTACGTTTAATGACCACTCACACCTCGAAGAACTCCTAAATCCTAAATCCTAAATCCTAAATCCTAAATCCTAAATCCTAAATCCTATTAGATTTTGTCGAAGTTAAAGTAGGTATAGTTACACTCTTTCACCACAAATGATCCAGGGTAGAACGGCTCAAGCTGGAGTGATTGTTTGGCCGTTGATGTTGGGATTGCATTTGCACTCACGTTTTGTTCCTCAAACTGGTCTTGGACAATTGCTGGAGATGGTGTTGGTGCTTCACCACCAAAAAGTGTTGTAAAGAATCCTGCAATCTGCCCAAAGAATCCTTGCCTCTGTGTTGTTGCTGCTCTCACAGCACCAGCGTTAAGTTCACAACCGTTGCTGACATCAGCATAGGTAAGATACAGTGTCCGTGCTTTTAAGTTGCTTGGAAGGGTGTACTGCCAAACAGATTTATAGCGTGCAACCGTGTTACCTGCTCCAGTAAGTTTCTCTGCCGGTTTTGTTACTTTTGCAATCGGAATAAGGTTAAATATTCCTCCGGGATTGTACTCATAAAACGAAAAGTGCACTTCTTTCTGCCGTGCATTTGAGATATCAGTTCCCTCTATTTTTGAGAATGCAGTAAAGGTAACCGGTCGACCTGGAATAAGCGTTGTTGATGTAAGACCATCACATTTACACATGCTTTTACTAAACACAGGCGTTGGCGTTGCAGTTGGCTGTGGCGTGCTCGTCGGCTGATTTGGTGGCGTACTCGTTGGTGGTCTTGGTGTACTTGTCGGTTGTGTAGGGGGAGTACTGGTTGGTGGTTTTGGCGTACTTGTTGCACCAGGAGTTGATGTCGGATTTCCAGGTGGAGTTGGTGTTCGAGTAGGTGTAGGAGTACTTGTTGGATTACCTGGTGTGGTTGGTGTTGGCGTATTCGTAACAGCAGGCGTAACTGGAGGTGTTACAGCACTTGTGGGCGTGATTGTTGGTTCAACACAAGCCCAGCAACATCCCGCATAACACCAGTCACCTGCATTCGCACA
>Ga0209542_10014703_pt1 | contig 13275 bp, 11 predicted proteins | sample RifCSPhighO2_01_FD_184028 | JGI IMG/M metagenome (GOLD analysis project Ga0209542, IMG submission 184028) | Soil microbial communities from Rifle, Colorado - Rifle CSP2_plank highO2_0.1 (SPAdes) (version 2) | ecosystem: Environmental > Terrestrial > Deep subsurface > Rock core/Sediment ... | reverse complement strand
TGATGGCGTGGCGAGAATCAATAGTATGACTTCCACCGGTTTTGAGATGGATATTTTGGATGGCGCCACTAACGATAACACCGTGGTTTTTTATTTGGCGATTAAAGGCGGTCAGTTTAAAGTTTCTGATTTAAATCAAGCCACTTCCACCGGCGATCAAACTATTTCCGGCGTCGGTTTTCAACCCCAAGGCGTTTTTTTTATGACGAACGCGGCCACCACTCCCTATGCCCGGCAAAGTAATGCCGTATTAAGTTTGGGATATGTTGCTTCCGCCACATCTTCCATTGGCAGTATCGGTTATGCCGATGTTGATGGCGATACCACCCCTGATCCGGATACTTTTTCCACTTCTACTCAAGCTATCACTATGATGGTGCCGGTTGCCCACGCTTTGCCAACCCAGGCGGCAAGAGCTGTCGTCGACAGTTATAACAGTGATGGTTTTGTGTTGAACTGGCCGGTAGCGGATAATGCTACGCGCCGAGTGCTTTATTGGGCGGTTGGCGATGCTTCGGCGGCGGTGCCCACAATCAGCTGCTCCACCGATAAATCTTCAACCGCTTTCGGCGTTTTAACGGCGAGCGCGGTTTCCACTTCCACTTCTAACGCCTCAACCACGATATCCTGCGCCAATACCACAAACGGCTGCGCTCTTTATATAAATGACGCGGGCGGCGGCGGCAATCCCGGTCTTTGGAATTCTACTTCTTCCAAATTGATAGCGTCGCCAAATGTTTCTTTTTCGGCTACCACCACTCTCGCGATTAACACCGAGGGTTACGGCATCAGAGCCACCAGCACCGCCACGGGCAGCGGCGCTTTAAATTTCAACTCGTGGTATTCGCAAGCCGGCGATTGGAATGTCAATACGGTCGGCGGATTGGCGACTACGACTAAAGCTATGGCCTCATCAACCGCCGATGTGACTAATCGGGAAGTCGTCGTCGTTCACAAAGCCGCCGCTTCCAGCACCACTATTTCCGGAAGTTATAACGATACGATTACTTATAGTTGTTTATTGAATTAAGGCGCGCCCTAATTCCTATACTTCGGCACTTATCCACAACCAATAGATTCATCAAGTATGATATGATTATATTATTAATAAAGGTCATTTTAATAAAGGTCATTTATTTTTAAAAATAACTATGAAGAAAATTATATTACGATTACTTGAGAGAGAGGATACTTTAACGACAATCGGTTTGACGGCAGTCGTTTTGTTTGTAATGACGAGCTGGTTTTGGCCGAGTTTGGAAATTTTAATAACGCCTCCGGAACAAGTTAGCGCCGCCACAACTTCCGCGGTAACCGTAACCGCGTCGGTAGAGGCCACTATCAGTTGTTCCACCGATCAGTCGTCAAGCGCTTTTGGCGCTTTAACGAGTTCGGTTATAGCGACTTCCACTCCCAACGCCTCAAGCACGATTTCTTGCGCTAATGCCGCGAGCGGTTGTTCGCTTTACGTAAAAGATGCCGGGAATGCCGTTAATGGCGGCTTGGCCACCACGAGTCCGGCTTACCTTATCCGTTCGCCTAACGCCGCCGGCGACGCCACTTCAACGCTTGTCGCCGGAACCGAGGGCTATGGAATTCAGGCCGCTACCACCACAACCGGCACCGGCGCCGTTTTGGGAGTTGTCGCTCGTTATCTTCAGACCGGAAATACGGTGGGCCGTTTAGACATAACTAATCAGACCATCGCTTCAACAACCGCCACTTCTTCAAATCGCGAAGTGAAAATTACTCACAAAGCCGCTATTTCCAGCGTAACGCCAGCTGGCAGTTATAGCGATACCACTACTTACGAATGTTCGGCAAACTAAGATTGGTGGCGTCTGTTCACATTATGCGCCGACTTTTTTTTATTTTATCTTTTTCATTTCTAACCGCCGCTTTTATAATTATCGCGCCTGTTTCCGTCTTAGCGGTGACAGTCGGACCGGCTAAAATGGAATACCGCGTTGACCCCGGCGCCGTCGTTGAAAACACGATCATCCTTATCAATGACAGCGGCGCGAAGCAAACTCTTTGGCCGGCTTTTGAAAAATTCACCGAAGTAAACGGCGAGAAGAAATTCCGGCCAGCTGAACCGACTGAATTGGCTAATTGGATTAAGCTTCCTGAAAGCGTAACATTGGAACCGGCCGAGCAAAAAAGAATCCCTTTCACGATTGAAATACCCCAAAAAGCGCCGCCTGGCGGTCATTTTGCCGTAATCTGGTGGGGAACAGCGCCGCCGCAAGGACCAGGACAAGTGTCTATTGTCACTCGCGCCGGCATTCTCGTTTATCTCCAGGTTTCCGGCCAGGTTAACGAGTCCGCCGAGGTTTTGAGATTCAGCGCCGAAGGTAAAAGATTTTTCTGGGGTAAAATGCCGGAAAGTTTCGTTGTTTCTTTCAGGAACAGCGGCAATACTTATCAGAAACCGCAGGGCGAGATTTTAATCAAGAATATATTTAAAGGTAAAATCGTGGATTTCGGCGTTAATGATGTTAATGTAATTTTCCTGCCGGATACCGAAGCCAATCTGCGGATTGCCAAAAAATTCAACAAGCCGCCATTCGCTTTCGGCTTTTATAAAGCCGAACTGGCTCTCCATTGGGGCGAAAAACCGGAATCAATCAAGAAAAGCATTTGGTTTTTTGTTTTCCCGTGGAAACAGGCGTTAGGCGGCATTATCGCTTTGGCTATTTTATTCTTTGGTTTAAAAAAAGGAATCAGGAAATATAACCAGTGGATTATTAAGAAAGCGCGAGAATCCGGAATCTAAAAAATATCCGCCTGCCGGCAGGCGGGGAATCTATAAATTTAGATTGAAAAATGAATAATGAAAAAACAAGAAGTCGGTTTTCTATTTTCTGTTTTTGTCGTATTTTTATTTTTTAATTCCATCGCTTTCGCCGACACTGTTAATATTACGGCTACCGTTAATCCCGTTTGCGGAAACGGAGTTTTGGAAACCGGCGAACAATGCGACGCCGGCGGTTCTAACGGCGTTTGCCCGGCCGCTTGTTCCGTTGCTTGCGCCGCTAATTCTTGCGGCGGCGGAAGCAGTGGCGGCGGCGGAGGCGGCGGCGGAAGTGTTTATATAGCCACAAGCGTGATTTTTTCCGGTCGGGCGTATCCCAAAAGCGCGGTCACTCTTTTGAAAGACGCCCAAATTGCCGCTACCGCCATTGCCGGCGCGGACGCGAATTTTCAAGTAAGCGTTTCCGGCCTTTTGGGCGGAAATTATATTTTCTCTTTGTACAGTGAAGATAAAAAAGGCGTTCGTTCGTCTCTTTTGACTTTTCCGGTGAGCGTAACTTCCGGCGCCACCACGAATGTGAGCGGCGTTTTTATTTCTCCCACCATCGCGGTTGACAAAAGCGAGGTGAAACGAGGAGACGATATCGCGATTTTCGGCCAATCAGCGCCTCAATCAGATATTGTTATTTCGGTTAATTCCGAAGAAGAATTTTTTGGCAAAACAATATCAGATAAAGACGGGATCTATTTGTATAACTTTGACTCCAGTTTCGTTGATTACGGCACTCATTATGCTAAATCCAAGGCATCCATTGGAAATCAAGCGGTCAGCAGTTTTAGTAGTGTAATAAGTTTCAAAGTGGGCACAAAAAATATTTTTGCTCAACTTCCAAATAAAATAGAAAAAGGCGATTTAAACAGCGATGGCCGCGTGAATTTGGTTGACTTTTCCATCGCGGCGTATTGGCACAAGAGGCCACTTTCCACTACTTTTAAACCAACGGAAATTGAACGGCTCAACGGCGACGGAAAAATTGATTTGATTGATTTTTCAATAATGGCATTTTACTGGACGGGGTAGCCGCTTCGCGGAATTTTCAATTTTCAATTTACAATAAATTTTTAATGAATCAATTATCAAACAACTATAATTTAGAAGAAAGGACGGCAAAATTTGGTGAAAACGTGATCGGGTTTTGTAGTAACATAAAACAAGACGCTATTACGAGGCCTCTTATCGGTCAACTTATTCGTTCAGGAACCAGTATTGGCGCTAATTATATGGAAGCAAACGGCGCCAGCTCAAAAAGAGATTTTGGAAATAAGATTTTTATTTGTAAAAAAGAAGCGCAGGAAACGAAGCATTGGTTGAGAATGATGGCGAAATGTCTTCCGGAAAGAAAAGAGGAAATAAGGAAATTATGGCAAGAAGCTCAAGAACTCACAATGATTTTCCAAAAAATCACCACTTCATTAAGAAATAAAAATAATAATTAAAAATTGGAAAATTGTAAATTCAATGAAAATTGAAAATTATAAATTGAAAATTATTACCCCTGTTCTTGTCTCTTGTCTCTTGTGGCTTGTTGCTTTTTCATCGCAAGCGGCACAGTTGCATTTAACATCTCAAACCCGAGAAATCGGTGTCGGTCAGCAATTCCAAGTTGATTTGATGCTAGATGCCGAAGGAGAAAGTATTAACGCCATTGAGGGAAAAATTACTTTTTCCAAAGAACTGTTGGAAATCAAAGAAATCAGCGACGGGGATTCAATTATAAATTTGTGGGTGGAGAGGCCACATCAAAGACAAGCGACAAGCGACAAGCGACAAGCGACAAGCGACAAGCGACAAGGAGAGATTATTTTTTCCGGGATTATTCCCACCGGTTTTGCAGGGGTTTTAAGCCCTTATTACGAAGGAGAGCGTCCGGGCAAGATTTTTAGTTTGATTTTTACGTCAAAAAGCGAAGGCGAAGGAACTGTTAATCTTGAAAACGGAAAAGTTTTGCTCCACGACGGTTTGGGAACTCCGGCTAAGCTTGGAATTTTGAATTTTGAATTTAGAATTTTGAAACGCGAAGTCCGGATTCCGGATTCCAGATTCCCGATCCCTGAAGATAAAGATTCGCCGGAGGATTTTAAGCCGGAGATTGCCAGCAATCAGAATGTTTTTGAGGGAAAATATTTTTTGGTGTTTGCCGCCCAGGACAAAGGGTCGGGCATTGACCACTACGAGATACAAGAAACAAGAAACAAGCGACAAGGAAAAAAATGGATTGAGGCGGAAAGTACGTATGTTTTAAAGGACCAAAAATTGAAAAGTTATATTTACGTAAAGGCCGTGGATAAAGCTGGAAATGAGAGAATCGCCGTGGTGGAGCCGAGATATCTAATAAGATGGTATGAATTTCCGCTGGCGTGGATTATAATAGTAATAGCAGGAATTATCGCGTATTTGATATGGAGAAAATTAAAGAACAAGCGATAAGCGATAAGCGACAAGAGACAAGAGGGATGTTGCTGGTTTTTCTTGTTGCTGGTTTCTTGTTGCTTGTTGCTTTGCCAGCGCAAGCGGCAACTTTATATTTTGCGCCATCAAGCGGCAGTTATGAAGTCGGAAAGACTTTCTCCGCGATTGTGTATGTTTCCAGCGCGGATCAGGCGATGAATGCCGCATCCGGCATCATTGCTTTTCCCCAAGACAAATTGGAGGTCGCTTCGCTTTCAAAAACCGGTTCTATTTTTACTCTCTGGGTTCAAGAGCCGTCGTTTTCCAATAGCGTCGGCACGGTCAATTTTGAAGGAATAGTGCTCAACCCGGGATTTGCCGGAGCAAATGGGAGGATACTCGCCATAAATTTTAGAACGAAGGCGGCGGGGTCGGCTCTCGTCAATTTTTCTTCCGGTTCAGCGCTCGCAAACGACGGGAAGGGCACCAATATTTTAGCAAGTTTGGGGAATGCCCGGTTTAGCTTAGGCGGCGCGGCCACAACCATACCGGAATCAACCACTCCTTCTGCAGTTTCCGGCGCGCCATTCGCGTCCCGGATTTCTTCGCCGACGCATCCGGACCCAAACCAATGGTACGCGGCAAAAGACGCGAAATTTGTCTGGCAAGCTCCCGCTGACGCGACCGCGGCGCGTTTGCTTGTCGGTAAAATTCCGGCTGTCATTCCCACTGTGGTTTACGCGCCGGCAATCGGCGAAAAAGAAGTGGCGAATCTTGACGATGGCGTCTGGTATTTTCATGTTCAATTACGCAACGCCAGCGGCTGGGGAGAAATTTCTCATTTCCGTTTTCAAATAGACACTCAACCGCCGGAACCATTTTCAATCAAATTTGTTGATGGCAAAGAAACCGATAATCCGAGGCCAACGGTATTATTTGATACCACCGATGCCCTTTCTGGAATTGAATATTATAAAATCAAAATTGGCGAAGGAGATTTTTTTGACGTCAGTCCCGAAATCGTAAAAAGCAATCCTTACACTTTGCCGCCGCAAAATCCGGGCAAGCGGAGCATTTTAGTTCAAGCGTATGATAAAGCCGGCAACTACAGCACTGCTTCCGAAGAGTTTGTCATTAAGCCGATAAATTCACCGACGATTGTCGCATATCCTCAAAAATTGGAAAGCGGCGAAATACTTACGGTCAAAGGAACAACTTACGCTAACGCCCAAGCGACTGTCTGGCTTCAAAGAGAAAAAGAAGACCCGAAAAGCTACGCGGTCGCGAGCGACAAAGACGGAAATTTTACTTTTATTTCGGAAGAAAAGACGAAAGAAGGCATTTATAAATTGTGGGCGGAGGTGATTGACGGGCGGGGAGCGCGAAGTTTGCCCAGCGAAAAAATAATCATCGCGGTGGCCAGACCGGTGATTTTTCGCATCGGAACTTACGCGATCGGCCTTTTGGCAGTGATAGTTCCGCTCGTTGCTCTTGTTTTCGCGCTTCTTTTCATCATTTGGCGCGGGTGGCATAAATTTTCGCTTATGAGAAAGCGGCTTCGGAAAGAAGTCCGCGAAGCGGAATCCGCTCTCCACAAGGCCTTTGGTTTGTTGAAAGATAATATCCGAGAACAGGTTAAAATGCTTGAAAAAACTCGCGCCAAGCGACAACTGACCGAAGAAGAGGAGAAAGTCGTCAAGCAATTGAAGAAAGATTTAGACGACGCGGAAAAATTCGTGAGAAAAGAAATTGAAGACATTGAGAGAGAAATGAAATAATCTTGCTTAATTAACGGTTTTTTGCTAATATACCGGAGTATCCAGACGGATATTTTAGTTTTGTTTATATGCCCAGTAACTCAACTCCGATGGTTCGCCTATTCGGGCGAACAGAAGTACTGGGCAAAGGTCAAGATTAATCAAACAAAACAAAATCATTAATTATCAACTTTGATATGTCTCTAAAATGTCGGAGTTGAGTTAACTGGGTATGGTTAAAAAACAGGAAAAAATTAAGGAAAAATCAACTAAAAAAGGAACTCCCGAAGCCGCGCCGGTTAAAGAAAGGGCGGTTTCTTACGAAGCCAAGGATATTTATGTTTTGGAGGGGCTGGAGCCGGTCAGAAAACGGCCGGCGATGTATATCGGTTCAACCGGCGTTGACGGACTTCACCATTTAATTTGGGAAGTGGTGGATAACTGCATTGACGAGGCGATGGGCGGTTACGCCAAAAATATCAAAGTGGAACTGTTCGCCAACGGCCGGGTGGCGGTGGCTGATGACGGCCGCGGCATTCCGGTGGACATCCATTCCCATACCAAAAAATCGGCTTTGGAAACCGTGTTGTGCACTTTGCATGCCGGCGGCAAATTCGGCGGCGAGTCCTACAAAGTGGCCGGCGGACTTCACGGCGTCGGCGTTTCAGTGGTTAACGCTTTATCAAAATGGCTGCGGGTTGAAGTTTGTCGCAATGGCAGTCTTTATTCCCAGGAATACGAAAAAGGCCAACCGCGATACAAGGTTCGAAAAGAAGGAAAATGCGGACAGACCGGCACTAAGGTGATTTTTGAACCCGATTCCCAAATTTTTCAAAAAGTTGATTTTGATTTAAAAAAAATTGTCAGTCATCTTCGCCAACAGGCCTACCTGACGCCGAAACTGCGGATAGAAATCATTGACAGTCGTTCCGGACAACCGGAGGCCTACGGCTTTTATTTTGAGGGAGGGTTGAAATCGTTCGTTCGCTATTTAATCGGCAGTAAAGAACCGGTTCAGAATGAATTTTTTTATCAAAGCCGGAATTATGAAAAAATTTTGGTAGAATCGGCTTTTGTTTACACCAATGAAATTGAAGCCCAGGAAGTCAGTTTCGCCAACAATATCTATACGCCTGACGGCGGAATGCATTTGACCGGTTTTCGTTCGGCTTTGACGAGAACCATCAACGATTTCGGCCGCCGGGAGGGCTATCTTAAAGAAGCCGATGAGAATTTAATCGGCGATGACGTTCGCGAGGGTTTGGTGGCGGCGGTTTCGGTAAAATTGGGGGAACCTCAATTTGAAGGCCAAACCAAAGCCCGATTAGGCAATCCGGAAGCCCGAACGGCCGTTGAGACCGCGGTTAACGAATCGCTGAAAGAATTTTTTGAACGTTACCCGGCTGACGGCCGGAAAATTGTTGAGAAATGTCTTTTGACGGCTAAGGCCCGGCAAGCCGCCAAGGCGGCCAAAGAAACGGTTTTACGAAAAGGCGCTCTGGAAGGAATGACCTTGCCCGGCAAATTGGCCGATTGCAGTTCCCGCAATCCCGCGGAATCGGAATTGTTCATCGTGGAAGGAGATTCAGCCGGCGGATGTTTGGCTGGGGATGTAAAAGTTGCTTTAGTTGATGGAAGAAATATTTCTTTTAAAGATTTAGTTGAAGAAAACAAACAAGGAAAGGAAAATTTTTGTTATACCATAAAAAATGATGGAAATATAGGGGTGGAATTAATTAAAAATCCCAGAAAAACAAAAAATAACGCGAAGGTGGTTAAAATTATTTTAGACAACAACGAAGAATTGATTTGTACGCCAGACCATAAATTTATGTTAAGAGACGGGAGCTATAAAATGGCTAAAGATTTAATTCCGGATGATTCCTTGATGCCTCTTTATAAAAAATATTCTGAAATAGCAGGCAGAATAACCATTGAAGGATATGAAATGGTTTTAAATCATCAAAATTTTAAATGGATTTTTACTCATTCATTGGCAGATAAATACAATTTAGAGAGAAGTATTTATGAAAAGGGGAAAATCGATGCTGTCCATCACATTGATTTTAATAAATTAAATAACAATCCAAATAATTTAGTTAGAATTCCGAAGGACGAGCATCTTTTACTTCATTCAAAAATTCTTAAAAAAACAATTCACCGAGAAGATGTTAAAGAAAAATCAAGAAGGGTTCACCAATCCGAAGTTTATCGAGAGAAAATGAAGAAAACAATGACAACGCCAAAAATGAGAGAAATGTTGAGTAAAAGAGCGAAAAAACAATGGCAGAGCGAAGAATACAAAAATTATATGGCTCAGAAATTTCTAGAATTTTATAGGAATAATTCTGATTATAAAGAAAAGAACAGTAAACTTCTTAACGAGGTTCAAAAATTATATTGGGGTAATACCGAAAATAGAAAAAAACAAGCAAAACGAGTTAAAGAGTATTTTGAGAAAAATCCAGAGAAGAAAAAATGGCTTTCAGCCATAGCAAAGAATCAATGGACTGATTTAAATTTGCGAAAATGGCGGGCGGAAACGACAAAAAAACAATGGACTGAAGAATTTAGAGAAAAAAGAAAGGAAGCTTATAATCAAACTTATTTAAGAAAAGCATTAGGTGTTCTTCGTAGTATTTATAATAAAAATGGAATGGCTGATAAAAAACAATATAATCAGATTAGAAAAACCAGAAACGATAAAAGTCTTATTAAATACGAAACAATCTGCCAGAGATTTTTTAATGGCAATGAAGAAAAGTTGAAAGAGGCAGTTTTAAATTATAACCACCGCATTAAAGAGATTGTTCTCTTAAAAGAAAAAGTTGATGTTTACGATTTAGAGGTTCCGGGAAACCATAACTTTGCTTTAGCTAGTGGTGTTTTTGTGCACAATAGCGCCAAGCAAGGCCGGGACCGCCGCACCCAGGCGATTTTGCCTTTGCGCGGCAAGATTCTTAACGTGGAAAAAGCGAGAATGGACAAGATGTTGCTGAATCAGGAGATAAGGAATTTGATTATCGCGATTGGAACGGCCATTGGCGACTCTTTTGACCTTTCAAAGATTCGCTATCATAAAATCGTTATTATGACCGATGCCGATACCGACGGAGCGCATATCAGGACTTTATTGTTGACTCTTTTCTACCGCTACTTTGTGTCAATTATTGAAAACGGTTATCTTTTTATCGCCCAACCGCCGCTTTTCCGGCTCCAAAGAGGCAAGGAGGCGCATTATGCTTACAAAGAAGCGGAAAAGGATCGTCTTTTGAAATCCTGGGCCGAAGGCGGCAAAGTCGGAGTGGGAGTTCAGCGTTACAAGGGCTTGGGGGAAATGAATCCGGAACAGCTTTGGGAGACGACGATGAATTCGGCCTCCCGCCAGCTGAAGCAGGTGATGATTGAAGACGCGCCTGAAGCCGACCGGCTTTTTGATATTCTTATGGGGGAGGAAGTCGAGCCTCGGAAAAATTTTATTCAGGCTCACGCCACCGCCGTTAAAAATTTAGATATTTGACGTTTATTATGCTAATATGCGTATTCAATGCCGATTCGCGAATCGCGAATCGCGAATATTGACAACTCGTATTTTGGCATTATATTGACAGATTAGCGTTATTTTATTATGTTTACTAAAATCAAAAATTTTTTGCAGGAAGCCAGACAGGAATTTAAAAGAATCAACTGGCCGACCCGCCAGGAGACGATTCGCTACACTGTCTTTGTGTTTGGATTTTCAGCGGCCATGGCTTTTTTCCTGGGCTTACTTGATTTTGCTTTCCTTTATTTGCTAAAAAAGTTTTTTATAAAATTTTAAAATAAATGCCGAAACAATTGCCAGAAAAAGAACGCCATTGGTACGCCATTCACACTTATTCCGGTTACGAAGACGCGGTTGTTCGTTATTTAAAACAGAGAATAGAATCTTTGGAGATGCGCGATAAAATTCTCAATGTCCTTGTTCCCAAGGAAAAGAAAATAAAAATAAAAAGCGGAAAACGGCAGGAAGTTGAAGAAAAAATTTACCCGGGCTATGTTTTGGTGGATATGATTTTAGACGATGATTCCTGGTACGTGGTCAGGAATACGCCTCGGGTAACCGGTTTTGTGGGAGCTGACAGCACCAAGCCCACTCCTCTTTCCAAAGAAGAAATTGAAAGTTTGATGGCTAAAATGAACGAAAAGGAAGCAAAGTTCAAAGTTGACTTTAAGGTGGGAGAAATGGTAAAAATTGTTGACGGCCCATTCAAGGACCATGACGGGAAAATAGCGGAGATTAACGGAGAACAAGGAAAGGTTAAGATAGGGGTTCCTATTTTTGGCCGGGAAACCATCATTGAGCTGGATTTATTGCAGGTAAATAAAATTTAAATTCATTATGGCAAAATTAATAAAAACAATCGTTAAATTACAAATTGCGGCCGGCAAAGCCAATCCGGCGCCGCCGGTGGGTCCGGCTCTCGGTCAACACGGAGTGAATATCCAGCAGTTTTGCGCTCAATTCAACGAAGCGACGAAAGATATGGGTGGCGATATTATTCCGGCCGAGATTACCATTTATCAGGACCGGACTTTTGAATTTCGCTTGAAGACGCCGCCGGTTTCAGCCCTGCTGAAAAAAGCGGCCGGCGTTGAAAAAGGGTCCGGCGATCCGTTGAAAACCAAAGTAGCCAAAGTGAGCAAAGAAGATGTCCGCAAAATTGCCGAGCGGAAAATGGTTGATTTAAACACCGACAGCCCGGAGGCGGCCGAAAGAATTGTCGCGGGAACGGCGCGGAGCATGGGAATAGAAATAAAAGAATAGAAAAGTTGAAGAAATAAATCCGGAAACTGTCAGCGGCTTGACAGTTTTTTTGCTTTTTGTTAGATTTAAAGTCCGCACCTTTAAAATAAAAACCTATAAAAATTGAAAGGAGGAAAAGAAAATGGAAATCATTAAACCGTATTTCGTGATTGAAGATGATATTGACGGAGAAAAGATTTTAAGAAATCTTGAAAAGTACGGCCGGGTTTGCTACAAAAGTGAAGAGAAAATTACTCCGGACTCGGCTCGAAATTTCATCAAGCGGGCGTTGGCAAGGGGCCATGAGGCGGTTATTGAGCATGAAAAAGTAACGGTGCGGATAATTTGCGACCGGGGAGTAACCCATGAAATTGTCCGGCACCGCTTGGCTTCTTATTGCCAGGAATCCACCCGATACTGCAACTACAAATCCTTGGGAATACAGGTTATCGAACCTTTCTTCTTCGTCGGGAGTGATAAAAAATATCTGGTCTGGAAGATAGCAATGGAAGCTTCGGAAAGAGCTTATAACGACCTTATTGAGTTAGGAGCCACCCCCCAGGAAGCGCGAACGGTTTTACCTAATTCTCTGAAAACAGAAATCGTGATGACTTATAATATCAGAGAATGGCGGCATTTCTTCAAACTCCGTTGCTCAAAAGGAGCTCATCCTCAAATGCGAGAAATCAGCATTCCGCTTCTTAAAGAATTTCAGAAACGGATTCCGGTTCTTTTTGATGATATCACTATTGAGTAAATTGACCCCAAAGACCTTCTGATTTAAAATTAAATCAGAAGGTCTTTTTATTTTTGTATGAGAAAGAATCCTTATCCTGGTAAATTTATTGTGTTCGAGGGCCTTGATGGTTCCGGCCAAAGCACGCAAGTGAAACTTTTAGCGGAATTTTTGAAAAGAAAAAAACATCAAGTTTTAACAACCAAAGAGCCGACTCTGGATTCGACGGCTGGTAAATTAATAAGAAAAGTATTGGATAAAAAGAAAAAAATACCTCCTCAAAAACTTCAGGAACTATATGCCCGGGACAGGCAAGAACATTTAAAAAAAGTTATTATCCCCGCTCTTAAAAAAGGGAAAACCGTTATTTCGGATAGATATTTTTTCTCATCTTTTGCTTACGGCGGTTTAGACGTTCCTTTTTCTTATTTATTAAAAATCAATGATAAATTTTTATTGCCTGATTTGGTGTTTTTTATCAACACCAAACCGGAAACTTGTATTTTACGGATAGACAAAAGAGGTAAGAAGAATACTTTTTTTGAATGCAAAGACAAATTAGAAAAGGTTTATTGGAAATATAAAAAAATTCTTAAAAAATTTAAGAACGTAGTCGTCATTAATGGCGAAATAAGTATTTCGCGAATCCACCAAGAAATAAAAAAATATGTTTAAACCGGTTATTGGTCTTGAGATTCACTGCGAATTAAAGACCAAAAGCAAAATGTTTTGCGGCTGTCCCAATAATTCCGATGAAACGCGGCCTAATTTTAATGTCTGCCCGGTTTGCCTC
>Ga0209542_10014702_pt1 | contig 13276 bp, 12 predicted proteins | sample RifCSPhighO2_01_FD_184028 | JGI IMG/M metagenome (GOLD analysis project Ga0209542, IMG submission 184028) | Soil microbial communities from Rifle, Colorado - Rifle CSP2_plank highO2_0.1 (SPAdes) (version 2) | ecosystem: Environmental > Terrestrial > Deep subsurface > Rock core/Sediment ... | reverse complement strand
CATCCCCTTTCGCAGAAAATATTCCAGTTTAAAACCACTTAATGCAGGCATTCTTATAAGCATTCCCTTCCAAAAGGTTACTTTCGGATGGGTGAAAGTTCAAATGCCTGAGGATGACTCTGATCCGGATGATGCCGCCTATAGGGACGCGTACCGGAAGAAGGCCGAGGAGATGCAAAGGCGCCAGCAGCAGGATGCGCAGCTTAGGGCAATGCTAAAGCAGGTTCTCGACCAATCCGCGTATGAGCGGCTTCTGAACATCAAGCTCTCGAACCAGGAGCTTTACCTTAAGGTCGCGGAGCTTTTGATAACCCTTTTCCAGCAGGGGCGGCTGAAAAAAAAGGTGGATGAGCCCATGCTCAAGGCGCTTCTTTCAAAGCTGCTTTCCCAAAGGCACGAGAGCAAGATCAGCTTCATGAGGAAATGAAAATCAGCCCTGCGAGTATAGAATGCTGAAGGTCTTATTGCGCTACTAAAGAGTAATTCTCTCGGTTCCCCAATCCTATTGCGCTTTTTTGCCATTATCCCGCTACGGCATCACTTTGCCGCGTACGAACCCGATATCCGTATGGGGGTTCCCGCTAACCTGATCGATGAAATCAATTTCCACCTTTACCTCGTAGTTATCCCCAACAAGAGAGAGGGCTCCCTGGGGTATTGAGGGGCAGGTCAGGGTGAAATTGCCATTCGCACCTATATTGAGGGGGCTTGCAGGACTGCAGTCCGTATCCGGGTCCGAATCCACTTCCCCAATCTCCGCACCTGTCACCTGGACCCTACGCGTTACTGCGTTATTCAGCACGATTACGGCGCCCGTGGTATTGACATAGTGGTCGACATACTTGAATGAGGAAAACCCGCTTGAGGGGTTGATCGGGCCTGCAAAGTCAATCGAGTTGAATATCCCTGTCTGCCACAGGATCGCTATGACCAGCACCAGGATGAAAATCGCCCATCCGTACGTGACCAGGTATTCCAATCCCGATTGCGCCCGCCTGAGTGTGCCCATAATACCCCCTACTGAACCGTCATTAATAATGGTAACGTTGAAAATGCGTAAAAAAGTTGAGGGTGGGGCCCTAGGAACGAGGCGTAGACTCCTTTAGGTATTTCCCCCCAGACTCCCAAATCCATCTCTTTCCCTGCGTCCCGCTAACAATAAAAAAAATAAAAATCAGGAAAAAGGGAGAAAAAAAGAAAAGAAAGGGAGCGTTACGCTCCAACCTTGCCGCGAATGAACCCGCCGGCATCCGTCTTGTTCAGCCCGCTTTGCTGGTCAGTGTATGTGAAGCTGATGGTCCATTCATATGCGCTCTCTGCGCTCAATGATGTTGGATCTGTGCATTCGATGTAAACCCTGCTGTTCGGGCTGATCACCGCATTTCCTGCTCCGATGTCATCATCAGCAGTGCATGTACCTGGCTCATCGCCTGCGCCAACTATCGAAACCGAGCCAGCTGTAATTGCCCTGCCAACCGAGTTACCCAGCACTATGGTGGTATTTGTGGTTGTTATCACCTGATCAATGCATGTGAACGAGCCAAACCCTCCGCACTCATTGCCTCCCCTGAACTTGCTCGGGTTGAAAACTCCGGTATACCAAAGTACCGCAGCGATAATTACTATTGCGAGAATAGCCCAGCCGTACGTGACCAAGTACTCCAACGCGGATTGTCCTCTCAGTTTCATCAGATATCACCTAATTTTACAAATCAAATGGGTGAAATGATTATCCAGAACCCCTTTATATAGTTAACGGAGCGGAAGTGCCGATATGGAATTGATACCCGCAACTGATTGGGGATCTCCTGTTGCCGGGATACAATTGGAATCGCTGGGGTCGGAAAAGGGGAGAGTGCTAATTCTGATTGCAGGTAGTCCGGAGCAGTTGGGATCTCACAATAAGGCATGTTCGGAAGCGCTCCTATCCGGACTGATTCACCCATCAAATCGTTCTTTCACAGCGCCCTTAGCATCCAGTCCCGATGGGCACCCCATAGGTCGCATTATGGAACGAATCCAGCTTGAACCATGGGTAGCTGGTGTTCAGGACCATGCACCCCGTGAAAGTGCTTTCATTGAAGTATTGGTGGTCGATGTTCGATTGGTTTTCCCTAACCGGTATGCCTACTTGGGAGATTTGCTGGAGGTTGACAAAGCTCTCAAGGCCAATTACCTCCGGGGACATCCCGGAATATTTTTCCTGGTTCGTAGTCCTTCCCTCCATCCTATCAAGGAAGCTTGGACCATCATCAGTTGCCATGTACCTTTCGCTAGTGATCGTCTGGTCAACCGCCCAGCTGCCATAAACCGTAAGATTGGCCTTCTGGATGGTGCGCTTCACGAACCCATTGGTGCTTAACATATATAGGGGGTCTTCAAGCCCTTCCAACGGCATCACGAACGACTGGTTATAGGTCCGATAAATGGAAACAATCCCATCCGCATCGGTCGCATTCACGGAAAGGAGCATGGAAAATTCAAGGTTGAAGCTATCGTATGGGGTAACATTCAAGTACACAAAAGTTAGGTTGGTATTCAACCCAAAGCGCGATCCCTGCTGTTTCATCCGGTCCGCCCAATCCCGGAGGGAGGAGGCGTTCATGAATTGGGAGCTCCTATTGTATATGCTGGCATTGTACATCAGCTCAATAAGCTGCAATTGCGAATTATTCAGTGCCGTGCCGTTAATGTCAATTTCATTTATCGCGGATATGATCGCGCGGGTTGCAGTTATCCTGAAAATGCGGGGGACGTCCTGGTCCACCGAATCCGCGAAATTGGAGATTTCTATGCCCCGGATTTTCAATGCGGCAACTTCATCCAGCGATCCCGCCGCCTCCTGGTAGGAGATGAGGAATAGGAGGATTGGCACTACTAGCAGCAGGGTGATGAGCGAATATACGATGCCTTTGCGCCTTCGTGTTGCCATGATTTACCGCCAAATGCAGACATTTTGGGCATTGATTTCCAAAATGATATGAAAATGCATTAATTCCCATCCTTATTTTTTTGCTGCTCAATTCAAATCCAAATTACTCCCCTTTCCTTGCCATTCAAACCCATACTGAAACCATCATATCCACCGGGCCCCAGGGTATGGGCACCAGCTGGAGCGAGTTTGTTTGCACATTGACCTCCCCGCCTATTATGATGTCTATGGGGTTGGTGGATTCGCCTGCAAGGCCGGTGTTGGCCGGCATCACCACGTAATTCAATTGCGCGAGCAGGGATTGTATGGCGCAGTCCATGGCATCCCCATCCATGCTGCTGCACGAGCTCAAAGACGCAATGTCGACGGGGGTTGGGTCAAAGCAATTATTGCTGATTCCGCCTCCGCATAATGGAAGGTCGACGCCGAATGCGACAAAGGTGAACCCGTCCTGGATACCGTCGTGGTTGTTGTCATAATATACCGTGACGTTTTTCCCGATTAGGGTTTGGAATATGTTCCCGTAGGATGTTGATGCCTTTAGCCTTGCCTTGTAGATGACGCGGTTGAATGCCGAGCAGTTGTTTATCATCAGTGACCTATTCAATCCCAATTCGTTCCTAACCTGGTTGGATTCATTGGTCCTAAGGAGGCTTACTGGCAGGTAAGCGTGGAACGGGTCGCCAAGGTCTGTGAAAGGCAGGTCGAAGTTTGATAGGTTATAGACGTTTTCGTATCCCGATGTGGCGCTTGAGTTGACATACGCGCCGCTGGTCCAGTAATTCCCAGAATAGCTGGTCATTTTTGCATCGACTATCCGCGAGACAAGGGGGATGAAGAACGAGCCGGTGCAATTGGGGAAGGTGTCCGTTTCCGTCGTGACTTCCACCTCCTTGTAGCCCGATTCCGGGACCGCCGGTATATATTGGAATTGGATGAACGATTCCGGATAAAGCGTCGTGCGCGTGAGGTTGCCTGAAAAAGTAATTTCCTGCGTCTGGGTTTTCTTGGTGTTTATGTTGAATGCGATCTGGCAATAGATGGACTGCAGCTCCGTGGCGTTGCTGCTCGCATAGAATGTGCCATTGCCGCTCTGTGCAATTGCAAAAAGGGTTTGGTTGGCCTGCATGCAATTTGTTATTGGCCCAAATCCCACAGAATCGATGGTGGTGTTGGGAATGGCGGAATACAGCCTCCCTGAGGAATAGTTCGCATTCATCGATGCGTAGGATTGGTTGAAGAAAATACCGCATGTGTCATAAGAATTGTCGTTGGGCGAGTTTCCAGTGGTGCCGTTCCCCTCAAAGGCATGGGTAAGGGATGCGCTGACATTCCATGCATTGCCATTCCAAAGGGCAATGCGCGCGTTATCCCCCGCCGCGTAGCCCGCCGAAGAATTCAGGATTGTGATTGAGTTGAGCCGATCCGTGCCTGGCAGGGTAAATGAATTCGATGCGGAATTCGGAACCCACCTGATTATTTCCCCGTTCACTGTCACGGCAAACGCGAGGGATCCATTCAGGAAGGATATTCCGGTGATGTCGCTCGAGCCCGAATCGTAATCCTCCGTCCAGGTCGATCCTACGCTCCACCTGAAGATTTCCTCACTGGAAGTTCCCGCAAGGGCCAATGAGGAATTGAATGCGTCGAGTGAAAAGATGGTGTTCCCGCCCGCAAATGTCGAGTATGCTGCCCATCCGCTTCCATCCCACCTGTAGATTACGCCTCCTGTGCTCCCCGCCATTGCCCAGGAGCCGTTTGCAGCGGTTATCGCATACCATTCCTGCGAACCGGTATCGGCCATAAGGCCCCAGTTCGATCCGTTGTACCAATGTATCCTTCCCGATGTGCCGCCCGCAAAGGCAAGGCTCTCGTTCCAGATATCGATGGAGTAAATTGCGCCCAAACCTGTATTGTTTGAAAGGCTCCATGAAGTGCCGTCCCAATAGTAGAATTCCCCGTTGCTTGAACCCGCGAATGCAAATGTGCTGTTAAGCATGGAAATGGTGTTCAGGTTGTTGGAGGAAGCGGTGGTCAGGAATTTCCATTCGCTTTCCGTACTCCTGCTGGTGTTTCCCCCATCCTGCACAACCAGGCTGCTGAAGGATGCAGTGTTGCTTGCACCGATGCCGTTGATATTGTCCGAGGAGCCAGTTGCCCTGTAATTGGCGACGCCATCGGTCATCACTACCACGTACTTCTGCCGTTCGGGGGGGCTTTGGGTCATCAGTATCTCGTATGCGCGGTTGATGGCGCAGGCAACACAAGTTCCGCCATTGGGGTTGTAGCCGTTGATCATGCTGGTAAGGTAGGTGAGGTTGGCTGTCCCGCCATTCTGCAGGCTGGTATTGTGCCGGACGCTGTCGCTGAAGTTGACAAGTGCGACCCTGTTGCCATATAGCGGCGTCCCTGCGCCGCAAACCGAGGCATTCCCACCCAGGATGGCATTGATGAAAACCTTGTCAAGGCATCTTGCAACCGAAATCCTCGCCGTATTTGGGTCATTGAAGACATTGGGGTTGTCGCAATTCGTCAGGTCGGTTCCGCTGTTGTCACTGTCCATCTGCCAGTCCATGCTACCTGAAACGTCGGTAATCAGCACAACATCAGCTGTCCCGTTAAGCTTGCCACCAGTGATGTTGGCGCCGGTAAGCATCCTTAGGGGGATGGTCAGCTGGCTAAGGTCGATGAAGGAGATGTTATTCGCTGCAAATATCGCCGAGAGGCTTGCGTTGCTTATGGTTATGTCCTCGGTGATGTTGTTTCCGGTGTGGTTTAGGAATGTGGTGTTCCCAATGAAGCCAAGTGTCGTATAGTTGAAGAAAGAATACAGCCGGATGAATGCGTTCATGGAGGTGATATTGCCCGGAACGTAAAATGAATCATACAAGTTGAGCAAGCCATCGATCCCCGGGAAATGGTAGAATGCGGTATTGTTCGTATACTGGATGATCTGGTCCGTGGTATATGTGACCCTCAGGTACCCGCCGCCTATGTAATGCTGTGTGAGGTTTGAGCTTTGGAACAGGAAGGTAAAATTGTTCATATCGCCCGGAATGAAATCGCCGATTATAGGCTCAGTTGAAAGGATGCTCCAATTGTCGACCGTAAAGTTCCCTCCTGATACGTTCAATAGCTTGCAGTTGCTGTTGTTGCCATTGAGGCAAAGAGTGAAGTTCGATTGCGAATTAAGCTCCAGGTAGATTTTGCTGACGGTTGAATTGATGGGTATGTCGGAGATGGTTGCAGTTAGGTTCCCTTCGCCAACAAAGCCGCCGAAGAAGAAATAACTGTTGTCCTCCTTGCCAAGGATATTTTCCAGGAATGCCCGTGCGACGTAACCTGTGGAGTTTTGGTTCCTTGCAAAGCCGGATGCCGCCTTGCGGCTCACCGCCACGATTTGTGTTCCGTTCATGAAAGAGCTGTTGTAGATTACATCCGTGCCGTTGATGGAAAAGCTCCATTTCAGCCCTGATGGGACCAAATCCCCAAGGAGTTCCCGGGTGATATTTGCTGCGTCCTGCAGACCCGCGGGATCTTGCGATGCCCATAAGGATCCTAGGATATCGAGCACCGTGAGGTTGAGGTCATCATCGGTAAGCGCAGGGGGGATTCGGTTGAACATTTCGTCAATGACCGGCTCGTCGCGAACATCCCTAATCATTGTTTTTGACAGGACATCGATCACATCGCCCGCTTCCAGGTGCAGGGCGGAAGTGGCGGTTTGCGTTGTAGGAGTGCGGGTGGTGAGAAGGTCCACAATGGGGATCATTGCAAGGATGATAAGCAATGCTATGATTGCATCTATTGTAAATGCCTGCGCCCTTATTTTCCCAATGCCCATCAATTACTACCCTGCTTCAAGATCTCCTTAGACAATATCCCATTTCCCGTTCCAAAGTTGACCAATTCAATGCATCTTCCTTTTTCACTTCATCTCCATATTGTTATTTTCAGGTTGACGAATTCCATCGAGGTATCGTTGTATTTTAGTATTGCCACCCGTTGCGCAATCGCGACCTCGCGCGCATCTGGGGAAATTGTGTTGTTGGTGAAGGTAACCCCCCTATAATTAATCGGGGAACCTGATTTGTTTGCGATCTCCGCCCCCATCTCATATGCCCCTGCCCCAAGCCGCCATTTCGCATCCGAATAGTTGCTCTCGATGTAGAGGAATAAATACCTGCTTTTATTTGCATCAAGCACGCGCTCATCGCTATCTATCAGGCCGATGCTCTTTACATATGTGTTGTTCCATTGCGGGGGGGAACCTGTTGTCCGGAGGAGGATGTCGGTTGCGCTTGCAGCTGTTGCCTGCATGTCGCGTGACCTCTCGAGATTTTCGGCCTGGGTGTTCATCGATTGCCACATGGGGGATATCAGAAGGATTGCGACGATGAAAATGCTTAGCCCCACTACGAAGTCGATGGAAAAGAGTCCCTTAAGCAATGATGATTTCACCCTTTGTATTATTGATGCTGTTTGCACCCTGCCTTGGGATGCCCGTCACGTTTGAGGTCAGCAATGGAAAGCTTTTTGTGAAGTTTTCCCCGTAAGTAATGTCTAGCCTTTGCTCTTCCGTGGAGATGTTCAGGGAGTAATTGCTGTTCACAAGCCCAAAAGGAAGGAAAAAGCTTGCGCTATACCCCTCCCCCACCGAATATGCGATGTTGATGTTGGTTGCGGCAATCTCCCCGACTTTTTGTGCATCAAAGGAATCGCGGCTGCGCTGGATTGACCCCATCCGGCTTGCGGCCTCAAGGCTTAGCACCAGGAAAAGCATGAAGAGGAAGCCGAAATAGGTTATGAGTTCTATGCCGGATTGCGCTTTCCGGTTCCCTTTGAAAGCCATTTGCGTTTTCCCCTCATTCGGTGACGTTCACACAGTTCTGCAAAGCAAGGCAGCTTGCCTCCGCCTTGACAAGCACACGGACCCTGCCCGAGCGCGTTGGCAACCCTCCGGTGAGGTTTGCCAAAGTGACCGCATAGATTTGCGATATGCCTCCTGCGGTCTGCAGGTTGATTTGCACTTCACGGCCGCTAACAGAAGTGGACTCGATATTGTCTGGCATGTCGATTTCCAGGTAAATGCTGGCTGGAGGGCCCTGTATGTAAACCGAATCTGCCGCGTCCTTTACCTTGTTTACGGCAACGCGGGCATAGGTCATGTCCAGTTCGCCTTTCGTCGCCCCTAGGGATGAGTTTACGTATAGCCAAAGGGGCAGTATTATTGCAAGGGCGAATCCGAGCATTACCATGTATTCCATGGCTGCCTGCGCTTTGAAAATATATTTATTGTGGCGCCTAGCTCTAAAGGGCCAAACTCCGGCATTAATACGACCATTAATTAGGCCCTTACCGGAACCTGTCAACGCATCCATGCAAAATCTTATGCATTAACCTAAGGTAGTTTATAAACTTCAGCCTCCAGCTCATGCCGCAAAGGGTTCAAAGCTTTTTTTTCCTCTCGAAAAATTTATAGAAGAACAGCTCCCTATCCGGCTGCTCCTTGAACCCGAAAGTCTTTCCAATCGCCTTTATTTTCATCGCGATGGCAATATTGCAAAGGATTGTAAGCCATATCAGCCCGAAGAGGATGGTCACATAGTTCGAATCATCGAAGGGCACGAAAATCTCCGGGGAAACCGAGACCAGGAAATTGATCGCAACTACGGCGCTTATGATCGCTAGCAGGAAGCTGGAGTACATTATCCATGAGATCACCTGCGTGAGCAGCGCATCGCTAAGCGCCTTCCGTGCGCGCTTGAGCTCGTAAATTGCAACCGCGCTACCAAGGATGCTGATCACGAAGAAAACCGCTTCGAGGGCAATTACGAAACTCGATACCATATGCTCACCTTATTTGTTCAGGTTGATGATCTTGTCGCTCACATGGCTAAGCCCCGAGAGGATGTCGGATTTCATGTCCTCCTCAACGGAGAGCATGATCCCCTTCAGGTTCTCAAGCCGGATCTTGCTAGTGATGAAAAGCGCGAATTTCATTATCTCGTTCAGGCTGTTGTAGACCATGAGCGTAGAGGGGGAGTCGAAAACCACGACCTTCTTCCCCGGAAGGGAAAGCGCCATCTCGTTTATTGCCATTGCGATCGCCGAGAGGTTGTTTGGCTGGACGTAAACCTCGTGCTCCGTGTGCTTGATGTATTGCTGCGTCAGGGTGGATACGCAATCAACGGTGTATATTTTCGATTTGTCGACGTCGTTTTGCTCGTAGAGTTTGTTCAGCACCGCTGCCGGCCTGATCATCGTGATAAAAATGACGACATTGCCCTCATTGACAAGTGCCCGGAGGAGGGAAAGGTTGGTTTCAAGGTAAGTATTGGAATCGCTCACTAGCATGACTATGTAGTTGTCGGGCAAACCCTTAAGGCTGTCCTTGAGCCTGCTTGCGATGTTATCGGTTGCCATCGGAATTAGCAATCGGGGAAGCTATTTATGGTTTTTGTTGTAACGCGGCCGAATGCCTGGAGGATAAATTACAATTTGCAATCGCTTGGGGCATGGGGATTGCGAACTATGCTGCATCATCGCCCGTTCCCTTTTTTTGTGCAGCGCATTCAAGGCATGGCCTTATGAAATTCTTCGACCATTAGGATAATTCCCAAACCCGTTTTTCGTCTATAGAAATTGGAGCTTTCCTAACGCAACACTTTAATACCCCCGGCAAATAATAACTGCGAAGGGTTGAAATGGCAAAACTGGACACATCCATCGACCGACTTGTCGAGTTCGTTCGGCTAAAGGGCAGCTGCACCGTTGATGACGCAGCAAAGTCGCTAGGCCTTGCCTCGAAGCAAATCGAGGAGCTTTCCGAAATACTCGCTGAAAGCGGCATAATTGATGTCCGCTACGAATTCTCGGGTATCAGGCTTTCCCCAAAAATTGTCAAGAAGGAAGCGGCGGCGTCCTCCGCTGGCAAGAAGGATAGCGCAACCGACCGGCTTGAGGGCGTGAAGCGGGAGCTGCAGGATGCCGAAAACATGTTCATATTCTCGGAAAAGGACATCAGAAGGAAAGTTGAAAATGCCAAGCAGCATTTCCGGGAAATCGAAAAGCTCGACCTGACAAGGGAGAATCCGGAAAACCTCAGGCGCAAGGTTGCCGAGCTGGATTCGTCCATACGCGTTTTCGAGGAAAAGATCGATGCGTTTGAGAAGTCAACAATCGAGGTCCGGCAGGAGGTTGATTCTTTCGAGGCGCAAATCGAGCAGAAAGTTGGCGCGATGAAGGCGATAAAGTTCCCGTCGCTTTCATTGTCGGGGCTTGTTTCCAAGATTACGGGAAGGATGCGGCGGCGGCCGGGAACGGCAAGGGTGGATGCGAAATGAAGATTTTGGCTACATACAAGCTTGAAAGCGAAAAGGTCATCGCCGATGTGAGGATAGTCGAGCGCGACAACGAGTACATCAATACTTACGAGCTGGAATACCTCCAACTCAACGAGGCAACAAAGGCCGTCCTTAACAAGCTAAAGGAAAAGATCGTCGAGAAAGTGGATCTCAACATCTCTGACCTGGTGGTGCAGGGCGAGGATGTTGCGGTCAGGAAGAAGTTCTCTGAAAAGGCGCGTGAATTCCTCAAGCGGGAATTCCCCGATGCAACTCCGGAGGAGGAGGAATTCCTCCTTGGGAAGCTTATCCAGGAGATGCTGGGCCTTGGCGACCTGGAATTGCTGCTTGCAGATGCCCAGCTGGAGGAGGTTGTCGTAAACTCATCAAAGGAGCCGCTTTGGGTTTACCATCGGAAATTCGGCTGGCTAAAGACTAACCTTACAATTGCCCCCGAGTCGCAAATCCAGAACTATTCCGAAATAATCGCAAGGAAAGTCGGGAGGCAAATCACGACCCTAACCCCCCTGCTCGATGCCAACCTGCTCTCCGGAAGCCGTGTGAACTCGGTACTGATGCCAATTGCCTCAAAAGGCAACAGCATCGTGATAAGGAAATTCCGCGCCGACCCCTGGACCATTGTCAACTTGATTGATCCCTCCGTCAACACCCTCTCGGCGGATGTTGCGGCGCTGCTTTGGCTATGCGTTCAGTACGAGATGAATATCCTTGTCGGCGGCGGGACAGGAAGCGGCAAGACCTCATTCCTCAATTCGATCATGCTCTTCACCCCGACCAACCAACGCATCGTTTCAATTGAGGACACCCGCGAGCTGGTGCTTCCGGAATTCACTCACTGGACGCCAATGATCACAAGGCAGCCAAACTCCGAAGGGAAGGGGGAGATCACAATGCTCGACCTCATGGTGAATTCGCTTCGTATGCGGCCTGACCGGATCATTGTCGGCGAGGTCAGGAGGCAGAAGGAGGCAGAGGTCATGTTCGAGGCCATGCACACCGGCCATGCGGTGTATTCCACATTCCATGCAGAGGACGTGTTCCAACTCAAGAGCCGTCTTGTAAATCCGCCGGTCAACATCCCTGAGATGACGCTTGCAGCACTTAACCTTGTAGTGATGCAATACCGGCAAAGGCGCAGCGGCATCCGCCGCAGCTTCGAGATTGCCGAATTCATCGAGGAGGACAACAAGATAAACATCAACGTGATTTACCGCTGGAACCCCAGCCTCGACCAGGTGGAAAAGGTCGGCGAATCCATCCGGCTTTACAGCACCCTTGGGCTCTATACCGGAATGAAGCCAAAGGAAATCACGGGTGAACTCGAAACCCGTTCAAAAATACTGGCCTTCCTAGTGAAAAAGGGGGTTAACTCGGTCAACAATGTTGGTCGTATCATTGCCTTATACTACCGCGACAAGGAACGACTCATGAAGGTAGTCAATTCCAACGGTTCGCTGGACGAGCTATTGAACCCCAAGCCAGATGAGCCCGATACTTTCGAAAAGCGCGATGAAAAGCAGGACAGGAAGGCCGACAAGGCCGAGATTACAAGGAAGGGGGCCGAGAAGGCGCCCGAACCCCAAAAGGATGACGTGCGAAAAAAATTGCGCGCTATCTTTGGGAAGCGCAAGTGATCCGAAATGAAAATCCCCTTTTCCCTGCTGCCTCCTCCCCTTGTGGAAAAGCTCTCGAAGGTGCGCCTATTCGAGAATATCGGGAACGTGGCCAGCACATTCTTCCCATCCCTGCACCAGGAGCTTTTGCAGGTGGAGAGCAATCTTACACATAGGGAATATTCGGCAATGGCGATTGTTGCCTCATTCTTCAACTCGATTTTCATCCTCATTCTTGGCGTCATTCTCATCAGCGTAACGAAGGAAAACCTGCTTATCCCGGTAATTCTTGGCGTCCTGATCGTCGGGTTCATCTCTTTCATTACCATCATGATGTACCCGAAAATCATTGCCAGGAAGCGCGCACGCCGCCTCGAAAACGAGCTGGTGCCTGCGATGCGGCAGCTTCTCATACAGGTAAAGTCGGGAGTCCCGCTTTACGAGGCCATGACGGGTGTTTGCGACGGATATGGGGAGGTTTCCGTCGAATTCCGCAAAATGGTTAGGAGGATCAATGCCGGGATTTCCATGGAGGAAGTAATCGATGAAAAGAGCAGGGGCACCGCATCCCTGCAGTTCCGGCGGGTGCTATGGCAGATCAACAACGCGCTCAAGGTGGGCACCGATGTAGGCAAGGCGCTTGAGGAGATTATCAGCGACCTTGTGCTTGAGAAGATCGATGACATCCGCAGGTACGGCCAGGAGCTCTCCCCCTGGACCATGATCTACATGCTTGCGGCAATTGTCACGCCATCCCTTGGCATCACGATGATGCTGGTGATCATCTCCTTCCTTGGCATCGATGTCCCCAAAATAATTTTCGCAGGCGTAATAGTGTTCATAGTCGGCTTCCAGCTGTTCTTCACGGATTTCGTCCGGAGCAGGCGGCCTGCAATTGAAGATATTTGATAGTGAGCATAGCATGGCAAAACGGGCAAAATTCCTATATATCCTCTCGCAACTACTGCCGGGGGTGCTTCTTGCCAAAATCGAGAGGCTAATGCTGCAAGCAGGATTTAGCAACATCGACCCCCGGAAATATGCCGGTTTCATGCTGTTATTCACGCTTATCTCGAGCCTCCTGATCGGGATCGTGGTTTACCAATTCTTCCCCTTTTCCCCCATAATCGCTGTCGGGGCTACAGTTGGCTTCCTGGCAATAGCCGGGGGCTCGTTTTATTTCGCGCTTTATTTCACTGCCGAAAGCCGCGCAAGGAAGGTGGAGGAAATTTTGCCGGAGGTGCTCAAGATCATTGCTGCAAACATCCGTGCCGGCCTAACTGTCGAGAATGCAATTTGGTCGGTTTCCAAGCCCGAATACGGGGTCTTCGGGGAGGAGATCAAGAAGGTTTCCGTTGCGACCT
>Ga0209542_10014700_pt1 | contig 13277 bp, 13 predicted proteins | sample RifCSPhighO2_01_FD_184028 | JGI IMG/M metagenome (GOLD analysis project Ga0209542, IMG submission 184028) | Soil microbial communities from Rifle, Colorado - Rifle CSP2_plank highO2_0.1 (SPAdes) (version 2) | ecosystem: Environmental > Terrestrial > Deep subsurface > Rock core/Sediment ... | reverse complement strand
TGAGGTTTTATAACATCAATAGCCTTCCAGACCCAATAGTCATTGCCATCAATATCTATAGACAATAAATCTATTTCATCGGAAATATTATTGCTTGTAATTAACTGATTTATATTTTCGGCGGTGACAAAGCTGTGAACAATTTTCACTTTGAATCCCGCGTAAAACTTTTGCGCTGACTCGACCCATTTTGCATTAGCATCAATCATTAAGCCGCTCCAGCCGAAATTACGCGATAAGTTCGCGGTATTGCATTCCCGGCCGTCTTCTATTCCCATTTCCACAAAAGTTCGATTGGTGACGCCGATTTTGGAAAAAATATAAGCCAGGATGCCATCACCGCCGTGTTTGGAATAAACTTTAAATTCGCTGTTTTTGAAATTATCTTTCTGATTTGAAGCGCCTAAATCGGCGTAATGCGCGATAAAAAGATTCTTTAACCTCTCCTCAAGAATATTAATCTTCTCCGGATAAAAAAGCGTGAAGAATTTCGCCGGCAGAATTCTTTTAACAAAGTCTTTCATATGTAGAAATGAGCTTGTTTATTCTATCATCCAAATTGAAGTGAGTTTCGATTCTTTTCCGGCCGGCTCGGCCGAAACTTTCCGCCTTTTGTGGATTTTTAAGCAAATCAATAATTTTCTCCGCCATTTTTTTCATATCGAATGGATTTACCACATAGCCCGTTACCCCATCTTCAATCGCTTCCGGCGCCCCGCCATAGCAAGTACCTATAACCGGCTTACCCATTGCCATAGTTTCCAAAACCATCCTAGGAAAAGCGTCGAGATATAAAGATGGGACCAATACCACATCTGAATCTTGGTAGGCTCTCTTCATCCCTTCTCTATCAAGCCAATTTCCACCAGTACCTGCGGTCAAGAGCTTGGCATCAGGCACTTCTTTCAAGACCCTTTCCATCGCTTTCTCTACAGCCTTTGCCCCTTTAGCTTCACTTAACCTACCAGCAAAAAAGATTATCTTTTTACTTTGCTTATCACGAGATGCAGGATACTCTGACAAATCGATGCCTGTGTGCATAACCTCGACATTGTGAATGCCGTTTTGTTCAAGAGCCGTCTTTAAAGCAGCGCTGTTAGCAAAAAACTTATCCGCATATTTTAAATATCTTCTAATAAGGAAGTTTCGCAAGGGATTCCATCTTTTCCCGGCTTGTCTCCATTGGTCAAGCCAAGTGTAGCGGGAATCTAAACTAGCCAAATATTTTGTCGTGGCTAATTTCCCGTAAGTAAAGGCCATGGTATCGCGGAAAGTCATGACCACTCCTTTGGCATACTTTTTGGAGAGCTTAATGGAATGGTACGAGAGATAGTAATGAATATTATTCACATGCACTATATCTGGATGCACTTCTTGGAGAATTTTCTCCAGTTTCTGGATAACAGCGGGGTTATACAAACTTAAATAAGCGCGCCACTTCTCCGAATACTTGCTCTCAATTTTAAAAATCTTAAGTCCGTCGTACTCACCAACGCCAGCCTCACTTTTATTTCGAACGGTAGTAACAACATAAACCTCGTGGCCAGCTTTTTTAACTCCTTTTGCCAGCTCGTAAGTTGATATGCCTGCTCCTCCGAAGCTCTGTGGCGGAAAATCATCTGAAAGAAAAAGTATTCTCATCCCATTAGAAGTTTACTAATCATAATTTTATCAATTCAGTTTTTCTTGGCAATTATAAACGAATGAGTAAAGAAGTGAGAATCATCTTTAGGAAACAGTTGCCACGAATATATCATCATTTGGTTCAAGATGATAAATATCCATTTGCGTAAATGCTTTTTATTCGCGGCGTATTCCTTTAACCTAGTCCTACAATATAACCCTAAAAACGAAAACAGATTCCCGACCAAGCCAGATTCAATAATTTCAAAACCGGCTTTTTTGAAATGATATTCGAGGCCAGCTGGAGTAAGGCGATGGTAATCGCTTGGGTTTCCGTGTAGTGGAAAGAGAAACGGTATAGTTGCTATAGCGTGACCTCCTTTCTTCAATACTCGATACAGTTCAGAAACTACTGCATCCGTATCGTCTATATGTTCGAGAGCTTCAAAACAAACCACGGTATCAAAGCTGGAATCTGAATTGCTTAATTTTCTAGCATCATCGTGGAAGTCGGCCGATTTGGAGAATAAGTCTGATATGAAATACTTGAAAGAATACTTCTCAAGTATAGTTTTCCACCGACCTTCTCCTCCGCCGACATCCAACACTATTCCACGAGTATATTTCGGTGCTTTTTCTTTAATGAATCTGTGTATTGTTTCCATATTGGTAGTATTTTCTGAACTTACGGAACTCATTTTTTGATTTGATAAATAGCTATGGTGCCGAAATCCGCTTTTTTTAGAAGGTAGTTAAAGCGGTCGAACTTCCATGAAGGATTGCCCGTCTTATCCCAGACCAGATATTCCACATCGTATTTTTGCCAGATATCGTGGAGCCATCTGGATGTGGGTACTTTAAGCGTTTCTTCATACAAAGCAATTATTTCCTCGAGCTTATCTTCCGGAATATTTTCATAAGCGCCTAAGAGTTCGCGGTAGTATATGCCGTAGAGATTGGTGGAGATGGATGTGCGTTCGTTATGGAATACTTCCTTAACATCCTCATTTCCAACACCTCGGAGGCGATAGAAGGTAAAGACGATGTCAAGTAACCGTTCATCCGTAGCAGAGAGGAAAAGCTGGTCAGACCGGTGATGGAAGACATTTAAGGGGGTATAGGTAACTACCAAATTTGAAACTTCTTCGTTGGCAAAAACTACTTCCTCTTTCTCTCCGTTTTCATTTAACCAATCCATGACCGGCCCGTACCTTTGTCTTTCTATGGCCACATAGCCGCCGTCCCCGCCTTCCTTGTTGTTGTAATAAGAAGCCCCTTGGATGAAAGCTCCGGTAGCGAAACTCCCGATGATAAGCAGCGCCGCCAGTAACCTTCTGTAAGAGAATAATTTCTTTCTCGAAAGCCAGCCGAACACTATTACCAAAACAAAAATAATAGCTATCGGCCTGTGGAAATACCAGTGGTAATGCCCCGTCTGGAGTGCTTTACCGGTAATTATCTGCTGGTTTAAGGTGATGATGGGCGCGAGAAGAAGCGCTAAGCCGAAGAAATACTTTCTCTTGTTCTCTTTCGGAAATCCGAAGAAAAATATAATTAGTGCGGATAGAGCGACAAGTCCGATGAAAACAGGCATATGTGTCCCGACCAGACCGTGCCGCAGAGCAGTGGCTGCGTATGTCGGATAGAGAGAGGCTTTATAAAGATTTATAGCGTATGGAATGGCCACCAAGAGTGCCCCTAGAAAAACTCCCGCTACCAGCTTCGCTTCTGACCACTCTTTGCGGATAAGGAAGATAAGGCCCAAGATGGCTCCAAAAGCGTAGAGATATGTCCATGTGTAAAAGTAGTTATAAAATTCCAAGCCAAGAATGAGAGCGGCTGCTGCTCCCCAGCGCCAATTCTTTGTTTGGAAAAACCGGAGAAAGGAGGCCAGAAATCCGAAAAACGTAATGAGGGTCATGGCCGAATAAACCGGCCTCGAGAGTTCCAAGAAATTACTCGGGGACATGCCTTTAGGCAGCCCCCGAAGGAATCTGAAAAGATCGTAATAATTCAAAACTGAATCGGCAAGAAGAATTAGCGAAGCCGCGGAGAGGGCAGCGAGTTTGTCTCTTGATAAAAGAAAGACAAAAGCATAAATCAAAAGAAAGGCAATAAATGGAAGAATCAGCCTTGAGAAGAGAAATGTGTCGTTGATGTCCAAAGAAAATATTTCTCCCATGTAGGCGACCACCATCGTTCCTAAAGGCAAGTGAAGATAAGGATCTTCCTTACCTTCTTTGTAATAAACACTACCAAAGCCATGCCCGTCTTGGATCTCCCTCACACGGGGAGCCCAAGGGGAATCGGGGATGAGTTCTATACCCTGGTAGAAGGGCTCAAATCGCAGATAAATTTGAGGAAAAGCAACAATTATTGACGTTAATGCGGCTAGGATTAGAGCTACTTTATGTTTTCTAGCCATTTTTTTTCGCAATACCAATAATACTCAAACCGAAGCCGAAATCAAAATTATTTTCGACCCACCTGAACCATAAGTCGAGTGCTCTACTCCCTTTGTGCCTAAAGTTCGACTCTAAGGGCTTCCTTAAAATTTTCTCCGATATTAAGTACGGAAAAAAACCGAGCGCGTTCCAAAAGCGAAGATGTTTAATCTTAAAACCGTTGGCCGTAAGAAGTCTGGAGATTTGTTTTTTGGAATACCTTCTATAGTGCCCCATTTGCCTGTCGCGCAATCCGTGGAGAAACGGGTTCGCCGGCACTACAAATATAAACTCCCCTCCGGACTTTAAAACTGAGTATATCTTCTTGACTTGCCCGGAATCGTCCTCTATGTGTTCCAGAACATCAAGCATCGTTACTGTATCTACCTTTTCATTCAAATTTAGGTCGAGAGATACGGGAATTTCCGGATTCAATTTCTCTGCCAGTTCGCGCATGCCTCTTGCCGGCTCAACTCCCGCCACCGACTTGCCACGAGCCTTTAAAATACTTAAAAAGCTAGCGGGACCGCAGCCAATGTCAACTACGCTTTCGCCTTTAACCAATCTGGAGACAAGATTAAAAAGATTATAGTTGCGGAAATCGTATTTCAGGTTTTCGAGAGCGCTGTAATGTTCGACCAAATGCTCTTCGGCGTTAACTCCTTGGTGTGTCATTAAAATTTATCTTACTCGCTATAGAGTAGGTTGCTTTGCCGCGCGGCTCATGGTAAATGCGTATGAGAATCTCGGCAAGAATGCCCATCAAGATAAATAGAACTCCCATCATGATGAGAAATACTGTTAGAAGCGGCAAGGGAGTCCTGATAAAATGCACGTCGTTAAAAATTCTCAGTAATAGAGCGGCGGCTCCAGAAAAGAATCCCAAGACAAGCGATGCGAAGCCGAAACCGCCAAAGAAATGCATCGGCTTTTCCATGTATTTAGAGAGGAATTTAATGACCACAAGGTCGAGCAAAACTTTGAAAGTTCTTGATAGGCCGTAATTAGATTTGCCGTGTTTGCGAGGTTGGTAGCGCACCGGAATTTCGGTAATTTTCGCCCCTTGCCAAGAAGCATAGGCCGGAATAAACCTGTGCATCTCCCCATAGAGGGGCGTGCCTTGAATCACTTCCCGTCGATAAGCTTTGAGCGTACAGCCATAGTCATGAAGTTTTACCCCAGTAATGGCGGATATTAGCCTGTTGGCAATAATGGATGGTAGCCGTCGTGTAAAAAAATTGCCCTTCCAGCGTCCCTGCCTCCAACCGGAAACAACGTCGTATCCTTGATTAATCTTTTCCACAAGAAGCAAAATGTCGCCAGGATGATTCTCTAAATCGCTATCCATAGGGACGAGAATGTCACCGATAGCATGCTCAATCCCGGCATGAATAGCTGCAGTCTGACCGTAATTTTTATTAAAATTTAGGACTTTAAAATCTGAAGTACTCGACGCAATCTTTTCAAGGACTTCTTTGCTTTTGTCGCGCGAGCCGTCGTTAATAGCAATAATTTCGTATTTAAAGGGAGCACTAGCTAATTCTCCTTTGATCTCGTTATATAGTTCCTCTAGGCTCCCGGCTTCGTTATAGACAGGCAGAATTATTGACAATTTCATTATCTATCAGTATATCAAAAAACTTAAATTGCTTCAAAGCGGCGGAAGAGAACGTAGCGGATGATAAATGTTGCTCCTATAATGACGGTGCTTGAGATAATAGTGGGAATGCCAAAAATATCAATAAAGAGCCAGAGGAGGAAGATGTTGAGTACGGAAATAAAAATACCTATCCAGGTGTAGTGGAGAAATTTCTTATCTAAGAAAAGTTTACCTATTTTTGTATTTTTAAATTTTTCTATCATCGTCTTATTTTACCCTATCCGCTTCTACCATTATCCTAACCAGCTCCTTAAAGGAAGTCCTCGCCTTCCAGCCAAGTTGGCGCCTCGCCTTGGAAGCGTCGCCTCGGAGATAGCTGACCTCATTGGGCCTGAAGTAACCAGGATCTATTTTTATTATAGTTTTCCCTGTCCTTATATCTACACCTATTTCCTTTAAGCCTTTCCCCTTCCAAATTAGTTCGATGTCCAGCACCCTACAAGCTTCCTCAACCAGTTCTCGGATAGAGTGTGTCTCGCCAGTTGCAATTACGAAATCTTCAGGTTTTTTCTGTTGTAGCATCTTCCAAGCGGCTTCCATGTACTCCGGAGCATAACCCCAATCACGATACGCGTCCAAGTTACCGAGAAGCACTATGTCTCTTTTGCCGGCTTTGATTTCGTTTAAACCTACAGTAATCTTTCTAGTAACGAAGTTGTCGCTTCTTCTTGGGCTTTCGTGATTAAAGAGAATCCCGTTGACGATAAACATTCCGTAACCTTCCCGATAAATTCTCGCTATCTCATAACCATAAAGCTTGGCCACGCCATAAGGGCTTTGCGGGCGAAAAGGAGTCTTCTCGTTTTGAGGAGCTTCTTCCCGATCGCCGCTAAATAACTCTGAAGTGGAGGCTTGATAAATTTTAGATTTCAAACCAAGATTTTTGACAGCTTCAATCAGATTTAGAACTCCGATAGCATCTGACTGGGCGGTATAAGAAGGTATTTCGTAAGAAACACGGACGTGAGACTGGGCGGCCAGATTATATATTTCGTCCGGCTCTACTTCACGCAAGATGCGGGAAATAGAATCAACATCTATCATATCTCCATAGTGAAGCTTATGGGAATAAATTTCTTTAGTATTGAAAATATGCTCGATATTCTTCCGATTGAAGGTGCTAGAGCGCCTAACCATCCCATGTACCTCATAGCCCTTTTTGATCAAAAACTCGGCGAGATAAGACCCGTCTTGCCCAGTAATGCCGGTAATTAGCGCCTTTTTCATAAACTAAGGCGAATTCTTATGACAGATGTAAAAGCTTCCTTAATTTCCTTTAGTGAAAAGTTAGAAACCCCTCTCTGGCGGTTAACGAATACGGTCGGTACTTCTTTAAATTTCACGCCTTTTTTAAAAAGCTGGTATGAAATTTCCGAGAGCACTATGTAGCCTATGCCTTTTATTTTGGACATATCGAGTTTCTCTAAAGCCTGTCTGCCATAGATTCTGTAGCCGTTGGTATAATCTCTAATCCCAATTCCCAAAATAACATTGGCGTAAAAGTTAGCCAGATAGTGGAAAGTAGTGCGCGTCCAAGGCCATCCGACTATCCTGCTGTCCTTTAAATCGCGAGAACCGATAACCATTATATTATCCCCCGATGCGGCAACAAGCGATTTGAATTCAGACGGATTGTGGGAGAAATCCGAATCCATTTCGGCAATAAGCTTATAGTCCCTGGCCAAAGCAAATTTAAATCCTTCCAGAACAGCGGTGCCTCTACCGCCTTTCCCGGTCCTTTTTATCAAGTGAAGTCTCGGTTCTCCAGTTTGCCTATTTTTGACAAGTTCTCCCGTATTGTCAGCACTATCATCCACTACCAGTACTTCTATGTTTTGGTCCAGAACCAAAAGCACATCAATCAGTTTGACTATGTTTTCGCTCTCGTTATAGGTGGGGACGATTATCAGAGTTTTAGGCATATGATTTCTTGTAGTCCATAATAGTCTCTTTTAACCCTTTGTCCAAATTAACTCTTGCCTTTAAGTGAGCGTCAAACGTAGATAATTTTGTAGCCTTATCGGGCTTGCTTAGATCTCTCTCTATTTTTAAATTCTTCTTCATTAACTTAAGAATTTTTTTGACCAGATCGATAATAGAGATGGTTTCCCGATTACCGACAATAAAAAAGTTCCCGTTGCTTTTAGAAACCTTAATTAGCGTACGCACCACATCATCAATATAAATAAATTGCATTTTGCGCGAACCCTTACCCCAGATTGTAATTTTATCTTTTGCCTCAACTGCTTTTACAATGAGAGAAGGTATGATATTTGAAATCTTGGGATCAAAGCTGTTGCCGGGCCCATATATTGCAGCATATCTGACAATTTTCACATCTATGCCGGTTTCCTTGGCAAAAGATTTTAAAATTAATTCGTTCATGTATTTCCCCAAGACATAACCATCCATATTATCTCCAACTAGACCATATTCGACATGTGTAGAACTAGTATAGATAATTGTCTTTACTTTGCTTTTCTTAACTTCCTCGAGAAAAGATATTAGCGGCAAGACATTGCCGGAGAGAGCTGTAAATGGCTCCCTTGTGTGGACTGCTACATTCTTTCTAAAACCAGCAAGATAATAAACGGTGTCAGTGTCTTTGACGATTTTTCGGCAAAACTTTTTATCAGCCAGATCGCCGTCACCCCGCGATACTGGAAATATATTATTTTGGATTTTTGGCAATTTTTTAATCAGCGCCCGGCCCACAAATCCATCGGCTCCAGTTACTAAAATATTCTTTTTTCTACTCATGAGAATGTTTTTACCAGGAGATTTAGTTCCGACTTGGTCAATTCAGGATTATTGCCGAAGTAGAAGCCAAGATTATGCACTTTTTCTGCGTTTGGCAAATGAAACTTTCTCTTAACATGTTTTGAGAAGAATGCTTGTCTATTGATATTACCCGCGACAATAGGGCGAATTTCAATACCTTCACGCTTCGCTCTATCCATATGCTGTTCCTTCATTTCCTTAGACTTACATATGAGTGGAAAAGCGAAATTAGAAACTTTAGTCATCCCCTTTGTCTCAAGTTTCAAGAAATCTTGATTCGAATATATTTTTTGAAGCTTTTTATAATTCTTCTCTCGTTTATTTATGGTTAAGTCTAAATACTTGATTTGATTATTGCCGAGAAAGCCCTGTACTTCAGTTGGACGGAGGTTATAGCCGATATCGTAGAAAGTGTATTTACCGTAGAATTCATCAATCTTAAACTTTTTCCTAAGCTTAGCTTGTTCGTCTGGAGAGAGGTGCCTATCCCAGCCGTGAGAGCGCACTATTCGAAGCATTATATCTATTTCTTTGTCATCGGTCGAAACCATACCTCCTTCGATCGTAGACATGTGATGTCCGACAAAGAACGAGAATGTGGAGGCGAGGCCAAAATTGCCGAGTTTAGTCTTTTTATATTCGGAACCAAGAGCTTCGCAGTTGTCTTCTATCAAGATAATTTTGTTTTTCTTGCAGAACTTTCTTATCTCTCCTATATCACCGCAGTACCCAAGCAAATTTGTGATAAATAGCAGTTTAAATTTGTGCTTTTTGTGGGCCATGGCCAGAGCTCCGGAAGACACGTTTAGAGTATCGAGCTCTATATCAATAGGCACAGGGCGGAGAGCAAGGTTAATGAAAGGCATGACGTTCGTTGCCCATGTAACGGCGGAGAATCCAGCACTGTCCCCCGTCTTTATTTTACCGAGGTTTATCAGAACTTGTATAAGCGCGAGATTGGCTGAACTGCCGCTATTGAACATCACGGAATATTTCCTTCCTTGCCAACGAGAAAAGACTTGCTCAAAGTCAGAGCATTGCTTGCCAAGAGAGAGCTGTTTGGCGCTCTTTATAAACTTACACAGCTTATCTTTGGTCGCTTTTTCGTTATAGAAACTCGATTTAATCAGGCTAATCATTGAAGAGGCAGGGCTACAATAACAAATCTGCCGTCATCATACAACGCGTCTTGAAAGGAGGGTGGTAAGTTGTCCGTAAATCTATCGATAATTAAATATTTAACATTAAACTTGGAGAAGTCGCGGTTTTCCCATAGCAAACGCCTTTCTTCAAATTCTTGGTCCGGCATACTATGAAGCTTAGCGCCATGGAAATACATCGGGTAGTGCCTTGTCATGATAGGGATATATTCGCCGATAGTCTCGTTAGACCATATGACAGACTCTTCTTGCACATTCTCATCTAGCCACTTTAGAGGTCCGGCAATAGGTTGAATGTCGGCCGTTTTAACACCGCGATTGTCGAATTTGAAAAAATCCAGTCCCCGAGAAATATTTCGCACTACTCCGATAGAAAGAACTAGGAGTAGGGCGGCGGGAAGCAGAGATTTTTTATCCCGCCACTCATACAAAAGTGAGCTCAAAATCATCACCATCCACAGGATGACAAAGCGTCCTATATGTATGCCGAGCATCAATTCCACACCTGTAATGACATTTAGAAATAGACTTATCAGAAGAGCTGTCCCAGTGGAAAACCAGAAAACTTTTTGCCGCGATAAGAAAGTGGCAGCAATTAGCCCGATAATTACCCACCTGCCATATAGATATGCTTCTATAGATGGAATATGGGTATAGACAAGGCCGATGCGAGTTAGAGTTTCGAAATAATATGGACCATGCATTTGCATCCAGGTGTAGATGCCAAATGGGATAAGTATCAAGCCGGATAGCACAGCAACATTTGTAAGTTCTTTAAGCTCTTTAAATCTACGAGTAAATAGATACCGGAAGAATACAAAAGCCAAGCTTAATATAACTATGTAAGAAAGATAGGTATAAGCATAAAATGTCGAGGCGGCGGCTATGGCAAGCCAAACAATTCTTTTTCTGACGAACGGTTCGTGCAAAAATTTCAGAAGTGTTATAAGAAAAGCGAGAAAGACCGGGTAGATTACCTGCATCACAGTCGGTCGAAGTACAAACGAGTATGAGTTTACGTATAAAATGATTGTCCAGGCAAATGCCCACTTTTTTGGCAAGCCCAAAAGACTAAAAAGCGTAAAAGAAAGCAATAGAAACACAAAACTCCAGACAAACATATTTAGCACCACGCCAGCATTGAAGGGCAGTCCCAAAAGCATCGGCAAAGCCGAAACTGCATCCGGCAAGAAAAAGGCTGGTGAATAGTCTCCTCGGCGCTCATATACATACGGATTACCGATGAATAGATGCCCGTCAAGAACTTCATGAATGCGCGCGTAATAATACCGGCTATCTGTGGTTCCGGGAGGTAAAACTCCTTGCCAACTAGACAAACCGCCAGCTTTGTATATGACAAATATAGCTGGCACAAGTGTCGTCCCCAAAGCTACCAATAAAAAGATTTTTTTCATCGATTAAAAATAAAATGTTTAAATATAAAGAAGCTGTAAACAGCAATAAAACCGAGGACAAAAAATTGTGAAATTAGATAATGGATATTAAGAATATCCACGCTTATGTACATAAGCAGTGCATTGACACCGAGATTAAAAATTTGGATGCCGAGATAAAAAATCGATTGCTTTTTAATTTTCTCCAAACTGTCATCATTAAATGTAAAAAACTTTTGCATTGAAAAGCTTACAAAAAATGCCACCACAAAGGCCATGATGACTGACAACAGATACCAGACCTGGAAAAAATGCACTAAAACAAAGAGTGTAGATAAATTTACAACAGCGCCGGAACCGCCTGAAATAATGTAGCGAATAATAGTTTTCATCTTTGACGCTTAATGTCGGTTATCAATAAGTCTATCTCATTTGTCACTTGGGAGACGGTTATGGAATCAACCTGCCGCAGAGCTTCTTCTCTATTGTACGATTTAGCATTGAGTACAAAAAGTTCTGGTTTTTTTCTATCCGACGGTACAACATTTCTATGCATGGGGCCACGGGGAGGCTGTTCATTCTCATCTATCGGACCAGTAATGTCTATGGTAGGGACATTAAATGCTTCGGCGATATATATCGGACCAGTATCAACGGAAATAAACAAATTTAACTTTGAAATGAAAGCCTTTAGTTCGTCTATATTTAAATCCGTAACAGGCGTTGCTTGGTTCTTCATTAAGCTTATGGTTTTTTCCACTTTCTCTTCATCTTTTGGACCTCCTAGTACCAATATTTTAGCGTGATACTTATCTATCAGATAGTCAGCTACTTCAGCAAACCTTTCTTCCGGCCATTCTTTTATTTTATGCCCGGCGGTAGGGGTAAGGCCAACGGTGAAAATACCATCATAGTATCGGGAGACCTTTTTAAGAGCCCCTGCCGAAAAACCTAAATGTTTAGTCGTATCCTCTTCTATTATTCCCAATGACTCAAGACAGCGCAACTTTTCCCGCGGCGCGTATTCCCTCATTCGATAGGGGTAGGTTTTAAGAAAATGGGTAAGAATCCGGTAGGGTTTCGTGACAAGCGGAGATAATTCTCCCTCTACCAACGGCACCGTGATAAAAGGAACTCCTGCCAAGTATAGCTTTACGGCCGCTTCATACGATGGTCCAGTTAACATGGCAATGTCGGCCGAATACCCTTTAAGGTCTACATATTCATCCACCAGTCCGCTATCGGATAGAAGCGAGCTGAGGAATCTAGTGTTCCCCGCCGCGATGATGCGCGCAGATGGGAAATGCTTTCGAATTGCGGCAAAGACCGGCGTAGCGCAGACAACATCGCCCAATTTACCGTCGGGAACCACTATGATACGCGAAATTTTAGAAGGAATTTTATTCGCAGCACCGTAAAAAATAGCATGGAACAAAGAGCGGACAAGAAGTGTTATTCTTTTTAATCTATTCATCTCATTATAAATTCTGAAATTTTTTTTGCTCTAAAACTCCAATCGTAAAGCAAAACTTCTTTTTTTGCTATAGATACTAGGACTCCAGCGAGCACGTCGTCATATAAGGCTTTTCTGATGCCTTCGAGCATGCTGTCAGGGTCATCAGGAGATACTAAAATGGCATTGTTCTCATTCAAGACCTCTCTTATCGAAGGGGTGCCAGACGCGACAATCGGTCTTCCAGATGCCATGTATTCGAAAAGTTTCAGTGGAGATGTAAAGAATTTGGAGTTGTCGTTTTTTAAACTGGAAGTGAGAATGAGACAATCGGCTGCTTTTTGATACAGAGAAATTTCTTTATATGGGCGGTAACCCACTATCCTTATGTTTTGTATATCCTCTCTATTTATGATCTCCTTAACTCTCTCTATATCTTCTGCGCCGCCAACCAATACCAATTCTTCATTTTGATTAAAATTCTTAGCCGCAAGAATTAAAGGATCAACCCCTTTCCACTCATAAAAATATCCAGTATATATAATAAGTTTCTTGTCTTGAGGTAGATTTAGTTTTTCACGCGCTTCTTGTTTTGAAATATTTACATCAAAATCCGCAACAGAAACTCCGTCCGGAGCAACCAACACCTTACCTTCAAAACCAAGTTCTTGGTCATAGAGCCTCTTTGATTCGCTTGTTATAACAATGATATTTCGAGCCTTTAGAAGCATTTTCCTCTGCCAGCCAGTAAGCAAAAAATGC
>Ga0209542_10014698_pt1 | contig 13278 bp, 13 predicted proteins | sample RifCSPhighO2_01_FD_184028 | JGI IMG/M metagenome (GOLD analysis project Ga0209542, IMG submission 184028) | Soil microbial communities from Rifle, Colorado - Rifle CSP2_plank highO2_0.1 (SPAdes) (version 2) | ecosystem: Environmental > Terrestrial > Deep subsurface > Rock core/Sediment ... | reverse complement strand
CATCCTGTTTGCCGGAAAAATAAAGAATGAGGATTTGCCGAAGTTCTATGCATCAGCAGATGTTTTTGTCGGCCCTTCAATCATAACAGAAAAAGGGGATACAGAAGGATTGGGAGTTGTTTTTCTTGAGGCAATTGCTTCAGGCACCTGCGTTATCGGCACAAATGTAGGGGGAATTCCGGATATTATAAAAAATAATGAAACTGGAATTTTGGTTGAGGAGAAAAGCCCTGAACAATTGGCAGAAGCAATAACTAATTTATTAAAAAACAAAAAACTGCAGCAGAAATTAAAAAAGAAATCAATTGAACACGTCAAAAAAACTTATTCATGGAATGTTGTAGCGGAAAAATTTGCAGAGATTTACAGACAAGTCAAATAAGAGAAATGTTTATATAAACTGACAATTTATAATAATCGGATTAAATAAAATGGATAAAAAACATTCACTTGCGGATATCCTTTCTAAGTTACAAGAAGAAGAAAAATCTCAAAGTATTGATAATACAAGTTCAATAAAATCAACATTTGATATATGGAGCCAGCAAAATACAATTGTCAAAAAAGTCAAAGATGGCAACAGTACTTTTTATAACCAACTCTTGGAATTATTAGATAAATATAAATCCAGCCTAGTAAGAATCGGACATTATCCCCAAGATATATCAGATTTGGAAGCATGCCTTGGAGTTGGTATGACACTTATCAATCTTTCTCATGTAAACCCAGTTTATACTGGGGCGGGTGGAGCGGCGTTAGGAGTAGTTGCAAGTTCAGTTTCATCTAAAAAATTAATGGAAGAAGAACAAATTGATAGAAGAACATTTTTAATGACATTCGGCGCTCCTGTTGTTGGCATGACTATTGCTGGCGCATTCTATGGATGGGTGCTAAACTCACTTTATAAGGAAAGATTGAAAGAGGCAGAGAATGCTGCTCATTTGCTTGACACAGTTTATAGTAGACGTGTTATTAACTGAAATTATTTCTATGCTTTTTAAGTATAATTTATAAATTCCAAATTAATCAATTAGTATTATGAAAGCCTACAGGGACTGGGGGAAACAGAAACTTTTGATAGACAGCATCGAGCCTACCCATTATGTCAGAAACTTTCTGGTTTTTTCAACTATTAAAAATATTTCAAGAAACTATGAAATAAAAGACATCTGTGAGATTGGATGCGGTGTAGGGAATCTGTCAAAAAAATTAGGAGAAAATGGATTTAATGTCGATGCTTTTGACTTGGACAAAGGCGCAGTTCAGCTGGCAAAAAAATATAATGGCCACGATAATGTCAATTTCTTTTCAAAAGACGTTTTGAAGCTGAAAACGGGCAAAAAATACGATTTAGTCATGGCAATTGAAGTCATTGAGCACATCAAAGACGACGTCGGTGCAATAAAAAATGCAGGCAGGATATTGGGCCAAAACGGTTTTTTGCTTATCACAGTCCCGATCAATGAAAAATACAGGACGGAATTCGACAACAGGTCAGGGCATTTCAGGAGGTATCCTGTTGGTGATTTGCTGGATAAGCTAAAAAATGAAAACTTCAAAATTATGAAAATCAAATATTTCAATTTTCCGTTCCTGTGGCTGTGGTACTTCAATGTTTACCTTCCATTCAGCGACAAGTCAAGCAAATCCGGTAAAAAAGAAAAGAAGCTGCCGTTTTATGCTTATTTATTGATGGTATTCAACAAACTCTTTTTGGTTGACTTGCTGTTCAACAGCAGAAAGGCGACTAACGTGATGATTTTGGCTAAAAAGGGCTAACGGCGCTCTCTGATCACTTTGTCAAGCTTCCTGGCTATCCTGTTCCAGGAATACTTCTCAGCAATATTTCTGTAATTGGCCGGCTTAACAGATTTTAAATTTGCACTTATCTTTTCAGCCAGTCCCTTAACGCTGTCCGGCTCGCACAGGCTCTCTTTTGGCGCTATTTCAGCAACATCCCCCACTTTGGTTGCAACTATCTTTGCATTGCAGGCCATATACTCTATTATTTTGTAAGGAAAGCAGTATTTTGTGAATTCATTTGAGGTGTTTGGAACTACAACAACATCGGCTGCATTTATCAGGTCAACAACTCCTTTTTGGTTAAGCTCCTTTAGCCAGATTATGCCTTTTTTTTCTAGATCCAGCAACTCTCCTTTAACTTTCCTTATCCTGCCGGCAAGAACCAGAACCAAACCATCAAACTCATTTTTTAATTCTTCATAGGCCTCAATGAGAAGATGGACCCCCTGCATTTTCTGGAGAGTGCCTGCGTAGGCAATAATTTTTGCGTTCGGCGGCAAATCAAGCTTATTCCTGCATTGAAGCCTGTTTTTTGGCTCGAACAGCTGAAGATCCGCGCCGTTCTCTACCACGAAAACGCCATTGCGCCTTATACTGCTGATTTTCCTCTTGAGCGAATTGCTTACTGTCGTTACAACATCAGCTTTCTTCATAATTCTTTTATCAACAAATCCAAAAAAAGGAATTTTGTAAGTCAGGTATGTTTCATAATTGTCGTGCAAATCATAAAGGAATTTAACATCGTATTTTTTGGCAAAATGATAGCCGAAAGCCCCCCACAATGGATCGCTGGTTGCAATCACCAAGTCATACTTTTTTGATTTCAAAGTTTTATTAAGTCCATTAAGAAATGTAAAAAAATACCTAAGGCTGAAAGGCCTGATTAAGACGTTTATGCCATGCAGCTTTACATTTCTATTCTCAAATTTTTTGTAATCTGCGCAGAAAAAATCAATGTTGTGGTTTAATTTCTTTAAAGCTTCAAACAGCCTGGTTTGCCTGCCGAAGTCTTCATTTATTATGTCCCTTGTTGCCGTGTACCTGCTTGTAAGGACTAGGATTCTCATTTTTTATTTATTTCCCCTGCATGTCTGCCAGAAACCCGAACAGCAGAATCTGCAGCCCGAAGCTCAATACAAGGACATCAAGCATCACAAGCGGCAAATGGCCCACAATTCCGGTTGTCAAAAATAAATATAGAAGGTACATCCCTATTAAAAACCCAGCAAGGAATATAGCTCCCCCAATAACCCCAAAAAACTTCAATGGCTCGTAATCCCTGTAAATCCTCATCAGGTTTATCCATGCCTTTACTGCGTACTCAAAAGGGTTTGATATCAGCCTGCTCTTCCCGTCGCGCTTTGCGAAATATATGGGAACTTCCCTGACCTTTAATTTTGCCTTCACTGCCCGTATTATCTGCTCTTGCGTATACGTATGCTTCGAAATTATCGGCAGCTCTGCAACTTTCCTGTTAAACGCCCTGAACCCGGTCTGTGCATCGCTTACCTTAATCCCAGCAATATGCGAAATCGCCTTTGAAAACGCGATATTTCCAATCCTGTTCACAAACGGCATTGATTCAATCCTGCCAGCAAACCTGCTTCCCAATACTAGATCATTCCCATTTTTTATTTCTTTAAGCAGCTTGGGCGCCTCTCCGGCATCATACTGCCCGTCAGCGTCTATATGGATGATGATATCAGCTCCCATCTCCAGGGATTTTTTTATTTCTGTCCTGAAAGTTTCTGCCAAGCCATAGTTCTTCGGATGGGAATAGACAACTGCGCCTGAGCTTTTGGCAACCGCAGCAGTCTTGTCAGTGCTGCCATCATCAGCCACCAGTATTTTATAGCTGTATTTGCCGGAGTCCATTACCTTCTTTATACCGGCTATAACCGGCTTTATGTTTTTTTCCTCATTAAAAGCAGGTATAGTAACTATTACTTTCATATGCTCGTTAAAATAGCAATACATTTAAATATCTTACTGGTTTGAAAATGCCCTAGGCAATTGCTCAATAAACACTGAATTTCAAAGGGTGTTGGGAACTTGGCTATGCCATCTATAGCAGAAAACGAGCATTCCCGCAAATTTTAATTTTCACAAGCTAAAATGCCGTCCGGTAAATATTCAAATCCACAAAAAGCACTAATCCTAATTTTAATATTCTTTCTGGTCGCCCAGACACTTGCAGGAATGCTCCACAATTCTGTGACCTGGGATGAGCTGTTCTTTATCGGGCAAGGAAAAGCAATTTTCAGCACCGGTTACATGAGATTTATAATACTCTCAGACCACCCTCCATTGTCTTATTACCTGAACAGCATCTTTCTGATTCCGCTGAAATTTGACGAAAAGACCTGGGACAAAAATGAGTCATTCAAGATCGGGAATGATGTTTTGTTCAATTCCGGCTATAACTATAAAACTATACTGTTTTTGTCAAGGCTTCCGTTTTTGCTTCTTTCAGTAATCGGGGCACTCTATCTGGTGAGGTGGGCAACAGAGCTTTACGGAGCAAAGGCCGGAATCGCCGCATTATTCTTTTACTCCTTCAATCCTGCGATAATCGCCTATTCTGGCGTTGCCACGGCTGATTTCACCGCTGCCATAATGATTTTTATTGCAACATACCACTTCTGGAGGTATGTCCTGGAGCAGTCCGGAAAAAATATTTTGTTTAGCGGGATATTCTTCGGCTTGGCGCAGCTTTCCAAAATAACAGCATTTGTGCTGCTGCCTTTGTTTGTCATCATAGGTTTAACTGCAGTTTACCGCAAAAAAATCAAATTCAAGCTGTTCATGAGGCACCTGATAGCGATTTTTCTGATAGCCTTTGTCCTTATGTGGGCTTTCCACAAATTCCAGTTTGGAACCATGCAGGAGTCCATGCCAGTGGGCCAGGATTACAGCAATCTGGCAAGAGGCAAAATAAGCGGGCTGCCATTGCTGTCCGACCAGCTTCTTTTTGTGTATGATAAACTGCCATTGCCAATGCCGGTCTATTTTGGGATGGTAGGCCAAATTTTTTACTTATCCTCGCAGGAAAAAGACAACTACCTGTTTGGAGAAGTAACCAGCAAGTCCGTGTGGTACATGGGGATATTGTCATTACTGCTAAAGACCCCTATCCCTCTTTTGATAATCTTGGCAATGGTTCTCATATTTAACAAAAAATCACTGAAGCAGGATAAGCTTGCGGCGCTTTCATTAGTGGCGCCCATAATCCTGATTTTGGTGGTGTTCTCCGCGAATAACAAGCTGTCCGGGATAAGGCATTTGCTTGCGATATTCCCTTTTATCTTCATTCTTGCCGGCAGTGCAGCCAATTTAAAGACTAATATGAAGAGGTTAATTGTCTACTCTTTGTCATTCCTTTACCTTCTCTCTGCAGCGCTGGCAGCCCCTTATTACCTGTCCTATATGAATATCCTGGCAGGCGGCCCTGGCAACGCTCACAAAATAATGGTGGGCGCAAATATAGACCAGGGGCAGGATATATTGGAATTAAGGGGATTTATGCGGCAAAACAATATAGGCAGGATAAAATTAAGCTACTGGGGCTCGGTTGACCCAAAAAACTACGGCATTGATTATGAGTACATTCCCTCTCCCTATTTTCAGCCTTGGCAGAATGATTATACTCATATAGCAAAATCCGGCAATAATGTGCTGGAAGACTGCTCTGAAAGGAAGGGGTGGATTGCGATAAGCGTGACTAACCTGCATGGCGTCCATTTAAAAAACAAATCCTGCTACGATTGGCTCAAAAAATACGAGCCTGTGCACAGGATAGGCTACTCAATTTTTGTGTATTACATAAACTAAAATGAACAGGGACATATTTGAAATAATGTACAATACTGAAGAGACATACTGGTGGTTTACAGGCCAGAGGCTGCTCTTAAAGCAGCTGCTTGACAAATACTATAGTGGCAGGAAAAACCTCGTTTTGCTGGATGTTGGATGCGGAACAGGGCGCGTATTGGAGCTGCTTGGCAAATACGGAAAACCCTACGGGATAGACTTATCAGATGACGCTCTTGGATTTTGCAGAGAAAGGGGCGCAAAAAATGTCAAAAGTTCGGATGTTATGGATATCAAATTCAAGCCCAACACATTTGACGCAGTCACTTCATTGGGGGTTTTCTACCATAGGAACGTTGTTGACGACCTTAGGGGGATGAAAGAGATTCACAGGGTTTTGAAGCCGGATGGCAGGCTATTCTTCTTTGACTGTGCCATGATGAGCCTCTACGGCAACCATGATCTGGCTTTCCATGGAGTAAGGAGGTATTCCAAAAGGGAGCTGAAGTCAAAGCTTGAGAATGCGGGATTCGTGGTTGAGAGGATATCCTATATCAATTCCCTTATGTTTCTGCCGGTTTACCTAAAAAGAAAGCTTGAAAAATTAACAAAGCCAAGGGCAAAATCAGAAATCCAGGAAACGATCAGCCCGCTGTTCAACTCGATACTAGGGCGCCTCTATAAAACTGAAATAAAATTTTCTAAATATATGAGCTACCCTTTCGGGATCAACATATTTGCAGTGGCAAGAAAATCAAAATAAAACTTTATCAATGCTTTGCACTTGGCTCTTTTTCAGCTTCCTTCAATTCGTGCTCCATCATTATCTTTATCAAATCTTTAAACCTTGTTTTTGCTTTGAACCCAAAAGCTTTTCTTGCCTTTACAGTGTCGCCTGTAAGTACATCAGTCTTGCTTGGCCTTATGAGCTTTGAGTCAATCTTCACGTAATCGTTAGAATTCAATCCGGCATATTTGAATGACTCATCAAGCCATTCCTTTACAGAATGCACTTCCTCTGTGCATATTACAAAGTCATCCGGATTTTTCAGCTGCAAAATGTTCCATGCAGCCTCAACATACTCTTTAGAGTAGCCAAAGTCGATCTTCGTGCTTAAATCTCCAAGATAGAGCTCCTTCTGAAGCCCTTTGGAAATTCTTGCAGCGGCTTTTACAATCTTTTTTGTGACATATTCCTCGGACCTTCTCGGGCTCTCGTGGTTGCCGAATATCGCAGTTGAAGCGAACAGGCCAAACACGTCTCTATAGTACCTCACCAGCATGTAGGCAAGGACTTTCGCGCATCCGTAAGGGCTCTGGGGCCTGAAATTTGATTCCTCATTCTGGGGGGAAGGCACTTTGCCGAACATATTGAATGAAACCGGCTGCAGCAGCCTTATTTTAGGGTCAATATGCCTGATTGCCTCAAGAATTCTTGCAACTGCAGCTCCTGTTATGTCAATAGAATAGTCAACAGCGTCAAAGCTCCAGCTTACATGGTCCTGGTCCGCCATGTTGTAGATTTCAGCAGGCCTTACAGAATTTATGACTCTGTAAATTGAAGTCGCATCAGCCAAATCTCCCTTGTGCAATGTGATTTTGCTTAGAATGCCCTGTATGTTTTTCTTGTTTCCTGTGGCTGACCTTCTAATAAGGCCGTGAACCTCATAGCCTTTTTCCAACAGTAATTCTGCCAGATACGATCCGTCTTGTCCGGTAATTCCGAGCACTAGCGCTTTTTTCTTTCCAGCCATTATATCACCTTAAATTCAGGTATGGGAACTATGAACTTTCCGCCTTTATTTCGCCATTCTTCCTCTCTTTTTATAAATTCATTGAGGAAAGCATACGGCAAAACCAAAAAGTAATCCGCATTCTTTCTTGCCTCATCCTCAGGCATGATTGGGATCCATGTGCCTATGGTGTACCTTCCGAACTTTTCAGGGCTCCTTTCAGCAGCGCCTTTGATAAGCTCGGCATCAAGCCCGTAATACTGCAGTATGGTGTTCCCTTTTGTAGACGCGCCATATACATAAATCTTTTTTCCTTTTTTCGCTTCCTGCCTGATAAAATCCACGCATTTTTTCCTGTTTTCCTCAACTCTCTTAAAAAACTCCTGATAATCCTCTTTTGTGAACTTCTCGTCAAAATGGACGCTGCCGCTTTTCAAATGCCTTGCATACAGGCGGTAAGAGCCGCCATTGATGTCATTTTCCTCAACCCTGAATATTTCCAGCCCATTTTTTTCAAATAAGTGCTTTAATGACTCAAGAGAATAATACTCAAGATGCTCATGGCATAAGTTCCCCACGTCATTCTTTTCAAGCATGTTCTTCAGGCACATTAACTGCGCGACGAAAATCCCGTCGTCCGACATAACTTTTGCGGCATCCCTGACAAACTGGTTGGGGTCCTCCATATCGTAGAACATTCCGATTGCAGTTACAACTTTTGCTTTTGGCAATTTCAGTTTTTTGTATGATCCCTCTGTCCAGAAATCGTGGATTACGTGCTCGCAGTTCTTTCTCAATGAATCAACAAGGTTGTCTGCAGGCTCGCACCCCACCCTTATGGTCCCTTTCGGATAAAAGCTCAACAATGTCCCGTCATTTGCGCCAATATCAAGGACAACGCTCCCCTGTTCAAGCTTGGCCATCTTTCCCACTGTTTCCGTTATCTCCTTCAAAGCCCTTCTCATCGTTTCTGTAACCCCGGACCTGTACCAGTAGAATCCGGAATACAGCAGCTCCTGGGGCGCAGTGTGCCTCAACTGCAGCAAAGAGCAGCTCTCGCAAAGAACAAGCTCAAGCGGCGCTTTGACACCTTTCCCGACATCCTCTTTTTTCACGAAATTGTTGACGTAAAGGCTGCCTAATGAGACAATTCCTGATAGCTTCTTTGAGCCGCAGACTCTGCAGGTGGCTCTGGTGATATAATCTACTTTCTGCTCCTTAATAGTCTTCAAAAGCCCGATTTCTGCTATTTTTGCCATGGTTTCCTGCTTGCAGGTTTGCCCGCGGATTATTTAAATATTGCCCTGCTTCTTATGCGCCACAATCATCTTGTACAAGGCCATGGGGTTCTTTTTTGTTTGGTTAAACATCCTCTCAAGCTTTGCGCCGAACCCCCTATTGACAATAAAATCAGGGAAAAATCCAAAATGGGTTATCTCAATATCCTTAAAATCAGCTTCTTCAAGGGCTTTTTTTAATGTGGGATTTATCATCCGCAGCATCCCTTTCTCGTATTTCCACTTGACTTCAGGCATTACAATCATCTGAAGGTAAAATAATGGATTGATCCCGTTCGGCTCAACAAAGGCAATCCTTCCTTTATTTTTAAGGCCTTTGTTCATGTGCAGGAACGCAGCCTTTAAATTGCCAAGATGGTGCAAAACATGAAATCCGCAAATCACGTCATATTTTTCCTTAGGGGGGTTTTTGTTTATGTCCAAACTGACAATCTTTGTTTTTAATTTTCTGGACTCGAAGTTTTTTCTGAGTCCGTCAAGCATTTCCGGCACAACATCCGATAATTCTGCCCTGTAGCCCTTTTTCAGCAGCGGAATCGAGAACCTCCCATACCCTGCGCCCAACTCAAGCAGCTTCTCATTTTTTTTTATTCTGCCCCTTTTCAGGAATTCATCAACTATCAGATTCACAAAAGGCGTGTCAGCAACCTTCATATGCCTGTGCTCTGTTTTATAATACTCTATCTGCTCTGCTGTATTTGTCATCTTAGAACTAAATTGCAAGTCTCCATTTGATTACTTTCAGGGCATATTGTATTCCGTACTTCAGCAATACCAGCTTGTCCCCGTCTGATTTTGACAGGCCGCCTTTCCTTGCCCCGTAAGAGTACCCAACTTCAATTACCCTCATCTTGTTTTTGACGCATTTGTAGGAGAATTCAATGAAATATTCACCGAACCCGGTTGGAGTGAAATCAACTTTGTCAAAAACTTCCCTTCTGACAGCAGCAAACCCTGAAGTGTAATCCTTTACTTTTGAACCCATGAACAGCTGCGCCCAAAGGTTTATCCATACGCTGAGCCAAGCCCGCCATTTCGCTCTTGTCTCTTCCCCGCCTCCGGCGTACCTTGAGCCGATTGCAACGTCATGGTCTTTCAGCTTTTCAACCAGTCTCGGTATTACTTCCGGAGGTATGCCTAAATCGCAGTCCAGCCAGACAATTACGCTGCCCTTTGCCTCGTGAATTCCCCTGTGCAATGCAGAAGCTAATCCTCCTTTGAACATCCTTCTGATGACCCTCACTTTTGGATTTTTTAAATCCTGGACGAGTTTCCACGTTCCATCAGGAGAATTATCATCAACAACTATTATCTCAAAAAGATTTTTTCCAAGAGCTTTTGAGGTTCTTTCTATCGCTCCCACTATGGTATCTTTTTCGTTATAAGACGGGAAAACAACAGAAACTCTTGGATTGAACCCCTTCATTTTTTATTCTCTTCCTGTATTGATTTTATCGCGTCAATGACAGAATCCATCTGCTCTTTGGTCAGGTGGCTTGAGGACGGGAGATAAAACCCCTTCCTTTCAAGCTCGTCGGAAACCGGATAGCTCCCGCTTGTGTCAGGGAAAGAAAACCTTCCGTCATCTAACCTGTAGCAAGGCTGCTTGTGCATCCCAATGAAAAACGTTCTTGTTTCAACTCCTTTTTTGTCAAGTTCCTGCCTTAGCTCCGGCATTGTCATCCCGAAGCCCTCTTCAACGAGAATGCCGTACATCCAGTAAACGTTCTTTGCCCATTCTGCTTCAGGAGGTGTTGTTATCCCTTTCACATTTCTCAGCAATTTGTTGTAGTAATGGGCATTCTTTCTTCTCATTTCAATGAACTCATCCAGGTTTTCAAGCTGGGCCAACCCTATTGCTGCCTGGATGTTGGTCATCCTGTGATTGTACCCTAACCTTTTGTGCAGGAACCTTGGCTCGCCGAAATAATGGTTTCTCAGGAACCTTGCGTTCGTTGCCCATTCGTCGCTGTTCGTGACAACCATCCCGCCTTCCCCTGTTGTTATCAGCTTGTTGGCATAAAAGCTGTAGCACGCAATATCCCCCAGGTTTCCTGTCTTTTTCCCCTTGTACTCTGCGCCATGCGCTTCAGCAGCGTCCTCGATGACCTTAAGACCATGCTTTTTTGCAATCTTGTTTACACTATCCATGTCCGCAGGATGGCCGTAGGTATGGACCACCATTATGGCTTTTGTTTTTTTGGTTATTTTTTCCTCTATCTTGTCAACATCCATGTTCCAGGTGCCTGATTCAGAATCGATTAGTACAGGCTTTGCCCCTGCATAAATGACGGCGTTGCATGTCGCAATCATGGTAAACGTCGGAATTATGACCTCATCTCCTTTTCCTATTCCCATGGCTTCCACTGCAAGATGGAGCGCAGCTGTTCCGGTTGCGCAGCTTATGCCGTGCTTTACTCCGCAGTATCCACTGAATTTTTTCTCAAATTCGCCGATATATTTTCCTGAAGAAGAAATCCAGTTTGTCTTGATGCAGTCTGCAACATACTTCAGCTCATTTCCCTTTAATGTCGGCTCGCATACAGGAATGAAATTTTTCATTGTAGGCTTAATCTTGCGTCTTTCAGGACTTTTTTGACGTACGGATGGAGCGAATCGTCAATCTTTTTTACTATCTTGTACCCTTTGTACTCCTCATTAAGGCTTAATTTAAAATCCTTATGTTTTGGCTCAACCAAAAAATCTATTGCTATTGTGTGCGTGCCTTTTTGCCGGGTTTTTATACTTTTTGCATCAAATCTGTTGACAGGGAAAAAAATCTCGTAAACGCCTATTATTTTTATTATTTTTACATCAACGCCTATCTCTTCTTTTGCCTTCCTTACAGCAGCTTCCTCAAATGTTTCCCATCTATTTATCCTCCCACCAACAAGCCACCATTCGTTTTTTGCAGGCTCGTAGCTTCTTTTGAACAAATAAACATCATTTCCTGACTTGAAAACCAGGTCTACGCATGGGATTGGCATTAACCCAAGGATTTTTTTATATAACAGCAGCGGAATGTTCCCTTTGCTAGAAATACTCTTTTTCCGCATCCTTGCCTCTATAAGGGCCCTGCTTCAGCTCTGCCGTCTTCGAATCTTCCAGAAACTTCATTTCATGCGGGCAATTCAGGAGTATCATGTCGCCTTTCGCCAAGGTCACGCTTTTGACAAGCTTATGCCCGTCATAGATGCTGTACTGGATGCTGCCGCTTTCAATGAAAAAGAATTCCTGCACAGGGAGATCTTTTAATTCTTCAAAGGGCCTGTGCTTGTGTGGCGGAATGTGGGTTCCCTTTGGCCTGTTGTGCAGCCCAAGCTGAAATGGAAATTCGTCAGGAGTTATGAAATTAAGCCCCGGGCTGCTGAAAGTGCTCCTGATGACTATGGCCAGCAACCTGCCATCAGACTCGATCTTCTCAATGCTTTTGTCCGTTTCCATTTGGATTTTCGGGATTTAGAATACTTTATAAATTTTGTTAAAATAATTCTTGCGTTCTATAACGCCCTTCAGTGCAAAATTCGTTACGTAAGAAAATCATGACCATACCTAAACTTTAAGCCCTAACGAGCAGATTCATTACCTGCCCAAAATTTCCTTACGAACTAATTCCTCATAAACTTTTACAGTCTCCTTCACATTATGTTTCCAGAGGAATTTGCCCAGAACCATCTTTCTTCCTGCTTCCCCCATTCTCTTCCTTAATTTGGCGTCTGTAAGCAATAAAATCAATTTTTTCTTCAATTCGTCCTTGTCTTCCGGCTCTACCCTAAATCCTGTCACATTGTCAATAATCGCATCCCCCGTTCCGCCTGACTTTCCCCCGATTACCGGCTTTCCCATTGCAGACGCCTCAATGTAAGCAATCCCAAAGCCTTCAACACCTGCATCTTTTTCAATGGTCTTGCTCATCAGGACAAAAACATCACAGGCGTCAAAATAATTGGATATTTCCTCATCGCTGACGTATCCAAAAAATTTGACATTTTTCTGCAGATTCAGCGACTCAACAAGCTCTTTGAGGCTTTTTTCCTCGCTTCCCCTTCCAATGATCAAATACAAAACATCCGGAATTCGCTTGGCGACATCACTCAAGGCTTCAATAATAATCCTGTGGCCTTTTCTCTCCACAAGCCCGCCGACAGACAGCAATATTTTTTTGTTTTCCAAGCCATGTTTTCTTTTGAATTTAATCCGGCTTTCCTTTGGCTTCAGTTTTTCCAAATCAACGCCGTTGTTGACAACAACCAATTTTTTCCTGTTGGCATTCCGCGCAGCTACGTCATATGTGAACTTGCTTACAGCCATGATTTTTCTTGGAAATGACAGATAAAACTTGATTAATAGATTATGAAAGGGGTTTTTTGGGTAAACGTCAATTCCATGGGTAGTTGCAACCAATGGGATTTTCTTTATTCTTGATGCAATCCACAGGAACAACGAATTCAATCCAATGAAATGAAGATGTATAATTTCTGCTTTATCCTTAAGATTAATTATTTTTTTCAGTGCTTTAAGATTAAAGAAGAAGCCAGGGAGGAATTTTGGCGTTTTCAGCCTGATTACATTAACTCCTTTATAGTTTTCCTCAGAATCTTTATCAGTTCCGGAAGCCAAAACACGGACATTGT
>Ga0209542_10014695_pt1 | contig 13280 bp, 12 predicted proteins | sample RifCSPhighO2_01_FD_184028 | JGI IMG/M metagenome (GOLD analysis project Ga0209542, IMG submission 184028) | Soil microbial communities from Rifle, Colorado - Rifle CSP2_plank highO2_0.1 (SPAdes) (version 2) | ecosystem: Environmental > Terrestrial > Deep subsurface > Rock core/Sediment ... | reverse complement strand
GAGAAAAGAAGGCGGATTTGTATCTGCTGGAGAAAGAGTTGATAAATATTTCCTTAAAAAAGAAGTTACATATAGTGTAAGAAATAATGCTAATTATGCTCAAGAAAATGAATTCAGAGTTCCTGTTTGGTTTTTAGGGCGAATTTACACATCTACAAGACCTGCAGACGTTGATTATAATAAAGGAGCTTATGTGTATAAAACAACTTTAGGTTCTGGAGAAATTACTGAATTTACAGTTATATATAACCATAGAATAACTTTGATTATTGTAATAATATTATTAATATTGTTTTTTATTTACAGACGTTATAGACCTGATGTATATGTTTCAAGAAGTGTTGTTTCTGTAAAATTGGATGGCGACAACTCCATACTTGGATCTAAAATTGCAGTTCATTTAAAGAATATTACAGGAAATGCTTTACAGAACGTTGTGTTGAATGAACATATTCCATCTGTTGCTACATATCATCAAGGAGATAGCATAATTCCTCCATCAAAAGTAAAAGAAAACGAACATGGAACTGATATTGTTTATACTATTCCAGAAATTGGAGCTAAAGAAGAGATTGTTATAACATATCATGTAAGAGCTAAAACAAAATTGCAAGAATTGACTTTGAAAGCTTCTGTTGTTGAATATATTAAAGGCACAAAGGATAAGTTGATTTATGGCTCTGATTTGAAGGTTGTTGGGCAGAAGTAGGGTTAATCTGAAGTTAAAATTAATGCACACTCAAAATACACTTACTTTCTAACTTGTTTTTATAATATAAAATTAAATTTAGTTAATAATGAAGTTATGAATTGGATTGAGAGAGATATTAGAAAAATGCTTTAAAAATTGATTTGATTTTGAAATTTCTTTTACCCCTACATTTCTTCAAAAAAGGGAAAGAATCAACATTTGTAGGGGTAAAGAATCCACAACCTTTAAATAATAGTATCTATTATAGATACTAATATGGAAAGCAAAGAAGAGTCTGTTTTGGAGTTGTTTTTTAATAGTTCTAAACATTGGCATTTTGAAGAGCTTTTGAAAGAAAGCAAACTAAGTAGGGGAAGATTAAATATATGGCTAAAAAAGTTTGAGAAGGAAGGAATAATTAAAAGAATAAAGGAAAATAGTAAAATGCCTTACTATATAGGAGATTTTGATTCAGCTTCATATAAAAGCAGAAAAAGATTGTTTGCTTTGGAACAATTTTATGAATCAGGCTTTCTTAACCATCTTCAAACATTGAATGCAAAATCAATAATAATATTTGGTAGCTTTTCAAGGTCGGATTGGTACAAAGAAAGTGATATAGATATATTTATATTTGGAGATGATAATGAATTTGAGCAAGGGAAATATGAAACTAAACTAAAAAGAGATATTCAAGTATTTAGTGCAAAAAATGAAAAAGATTTAAATAAAATGGGAAATAAGTTATTAAAGAACATATTAACAGGGTATTTAGTCAAAGGAAATTTAGATTTTGTTGAGGTGAAAAGTGCCAAAATATAAAACGTTGGATGAAGCATATAATTTATGCAAAGAAGAAGGAAGTTTTAGAGAAATTGAAATATTGGATATAAATAGAATAAAAACTATTTTAAAATTGTCTGAAGCTTTAACTGATTCTGGAAATGATATTAAAAAAGGCTTGGATAACAAAAGTATGAAATGGAGTGTAGTTTTTTCTATATACTATGATGCTTTCCATAGTTTAGCTGAAATTATAGGAAGATTTGACAAAATAAAAATTGCAAATCATCAATGTTTGTTTGCATATTTATGTAAAAGTCATCCCGAGTTAGAATTGAGCTGGGACTTTTTTGAGAAAATAAGAACAAAAAGAAATGGAATAATGTACTATGGTAGCCCTGCAACTTATGAAGATTGGAAAGAGATTGAAGTCCAAATTCAAGTTTATATTATTACTTTGAAGAAATATATAAATAAAAAACTTGGAATAAAAGAAAAGAGTTTTGATGAAATAGCAGAGCCACTTCATAAGGCAGCCAAAGAAATAGGACTGACAAAAGAAGATTTAGAAGAAGCTATAAAAGAAGTTAGAAAAAAGAAAAACTAAAACCCTAATCCCACTCTAAAGCACCAACAGAATACTCCTTCACAGTACCTTCGAAGAAGTTTACTTCTATCATTGAGCCTTGCGTGATTTCATCTATCCAAGGAAATGGATTCTTTGAATTCCACAATTTAGGTAAACCCATTTGTTGTAAACGAGTATCTCCAACAAACTGAATATACTCAGACAGATTTTGAGGAGTTAAACCTAATATTCCCGAACCCATACATGACAATCCCCAACCAATTTCATGCTCAACTGCACCTTTAACATTCTTCATAATCCTTTGCTTAAATTCTTCTGTCCATAATTCAGATTGTTCTTTCTTGATTTCATTAAAAATTTTCAACCACAATTGTAAATGCATATCTTCATCCCTATTAATGAATTGTATCATTTCTCCACTACCTGGCATTTTATTATTTCTTCTCAATACATAAAAATTCAAAAATGCTGCATAAAAATAAACGCCTTCAAGAATTATGTTTGCCGCAGCTGCTTCTAAATACGCCTGATCTGTTTCAAATGTTCCAGTTTTAAATTTAATATCAGAAATTTTACCTAAAGATTCAAGAACATATCTATTTTTTTTATATAATTCCATATCCCTTCTATACATCCCATAAATTTCTTCAGGATCGAAATTTAAGGCCTCTACCATTGTGGAATATGCGTGGACATGGAGTGCTTCTTCATACGCTTGTCTTGTAACTGCTAATGCAACTTCCGGAGAAGTTATTTGTCTAATCATGTTCTGAATTAAATTATTTGTTTGTATCCCATCCAAATTTGAAACAAAAGCAAGGCTTCTTTTGAAAACTCTCCTCTCTTGTTGCGATAATCCGTTAGGATCTGTCCAAGTTTCAACATCTTTGCCCATAGGAACTTCTTGAGGAAACCAAGTATTTTTTAACATTACTTTAAATATGTCGTCAGCAAAAGGATGTTTTAAAGGAGAAACTTGCATTAATCCATCATCTTCCCCATTAATAACCTTTCTTTTATTTATTATATCCGAATTCTTGACATTCTTTCCAAACTGTCTATCTACTATTTCTATCGCATTCATATTCTCACCCTCTTTAACAAATTAAATTTTTTAATTTTGCTGTTGTAATATTAAAACCAATTGTTAAAAAATAACTTTCTTCTCAACTTCATTATTTGATGCAACATTAAACTCATTCCTTAATTTCATCTTTAATCTTTCATTATTGAATGAAGTTAAATTTGCATCTGAAAATGTGTGTTGAAATGATGCATATTTTTAACATTTTATATTAAATTTGCATCACAATAATGCATTATTACATTTTTACTGACACGCCTCACAATCAGGATTGTCAATGCTACAAACTTTTAATTCTGAACTTGTTTCCATTTGAGATGTATCTTTAATTTTGCCCTTTTCTTCTTCGATTATTTGCTCTTTAATTACATTTGTATCTGTTGTTTTTGTGACTTGAGAAGCTGCTAATGTCCTCAAATAATATGTTGTCTTTAATCCAGATTCCCAAACTAATGTATAAATATCGCTCAATACTTTTCCAGATGTTGTCTTAACAAAAATATTTGTTGACTGAGCTTGGTCTATCCATTTACTTCTCATTGCTGCTGCTTTAACAACCCAAACTGGATCTATTTCAAACGTTTCCTTAAATCTTCGCCTAATATTTGCAGGAATCTCATCAATGTTCAAAACTGAACCATTGTGAAACTTAATCAAATTTAATATTTTTTCATTCCACAAACCTTCTTTTTCTAGTGCATCAACTAAATATTTATTAATTAAAACAAAATTCCCTGACAAATTTTCTTTCATATATATATTTTTAAATGTTGGCTCTATACAAGGAGTTGTTCCAGTTATATTTGATATTGTTGCTGTTGGTGCTATTGCCATAGTATTTGAATTTCGCATCCCACATTCACTTACAAATTCTTTTAACTTCGCCCAATCCAATCTTTGCTTTTTTCCTATATTTATTGGCTCTCCTCTTTCTTCTTCTAACAAAGATAATGTATCAAAAGGAAAAATTCCTCTATCCCATTTACTGCCTTTGAATGTTGAATAAGGACCACGTTCTTTTGCTAGCATTGCACTCGCTTGAATTGCATAGTACGATACTAATTCCATTATTTCATCTGAAAATTCCAAATTTTCGTCTGAATCAAAATCTATCTCCATCTGATATAATGCATCCTGATATCCCATAACACCTAATCCAACAGGACGATGCCTCATATTAGATGTTTCAGCTTCAATTACAGGATAAAAATTGTTGTCAATAACATTCTCAAGCATCCTCATAGTTGTTGTAACTGTTTTTTCAAGTAATTCTTTGTCAATTTTTTTATTCTTTATCATAAGAGATAGGTTAATGCTTGCTAAATTGCAAACTGCGGTCTCTTCAGAAGAAGTATTTAGAGTAATTTCAGTGCACAAATTTGAACAATGTATAAATCCTACATGATCTTGAGGGTTTCTTACATTTATTGCGTCTTTAAATGTTATCCAAGGGTGTCCTGTTTCAAAGAGCATAGTTAGAATTTTCTTCCACAAATCTAAGGCTTTAACTGTTTTCTTTCCTCTAATATCTCTTTTTTCATATTCTTCATACAACAATTCAAACTTCTTTCCGCAAGTATCATGTAACTTTGGAACAGAATCTGAAGAAAATAATGTCCAATTTCCTTTTTCCCTGACTCTCTTCATAAATAAATCAGGTATAAAAACAGCTGTATGAATATCGTGAGCTCTTCTTCTTTCGTCTCCTGAATTTTTCTTTAGTTCACTATATTCATCAATATCAGAATGCCAAACTTCAAGATAAGTTGCCATTGCACCCTTTCTTTTTCCGCCTTGATTTACAGCTAAAGCAACATCATTATAAATTTTAATAAAAGGGATTATTCCTTGTGATTGACCATTAGTTCCTTTTATGACTGCTCCTTTCGCTCTCACATATGTCCAATCTGTTCCGATTCCTCCAGCCCATTTACTTAATTGAGCACTCTCAGAATAGTTTTTGAATATACCTTCCATAGAATCTGCTACAGTATTCAAATAACAGGAACTCATTTGGCTATGACTTGTTCCACTATTGAATAATGTTGGAGTTGAGGACATAGCATACATATTTGATAAAACGTTATAAAACTCAATTGCCTTTGCTTCCTTGTCCTTCTCTTTCAAAGCAAGACCCATCGCAACTCTCATAAAAAGCCATTGGGGTAATTCAAAAGGTTTTTGCACATCGTCACGTGTTCTTAATAAATATCTGTCATATATTGTTTGTGTGCCTAAGTAGAAAAATAATAAATCCCTTTCAAATCTTATCGCTTTAGAAAGTTTATCAATGTCAAAATTTCTAAGTTTTGGAGAAATAAGTTCTAACTCCATACCTTTCTCTAAATAATGTTTGAAATTTGCTTGATACGAATCATTGATTTTTTCAGAATCTAAACTAACTGATAAAATGTCTCTATATAAAGAGTCGCACAATAACCTTGATGCCAAATATGAATAATCATAATGTTTTTCTATCTTTGATTTAACAGTATTCAATATGCTCTCATCAACTTCGCCAATAGGCATTCCATTGTATACATTTTTACAGACCATTTCAATAGTTTCTTCAACATTGACTTTTGGAAGATTAAATGAAATTCGTTCCAATCTTTTTCTTATAAGATTTGAATCAAAAGGAATTGAATCCCCTTTCTCATTCACAATATACAACTTGCGTGCCTTGATATCATCTAATGCTTTTTGTTCTCGTTCTAATTTTCTTTTTTCTCTGTAAAGAATATAACCTTTTGCAACCTTTACAAAATTATTTAATATTAGAACTGTTTCAACAATATCTTGAACATTTTCTACAGATGGGGTTTGTGCTTCTTCAAATCTAGAATCAATAACATTAACAACTTCTTGTGTGAGTTTGTTAAGAATGTAATCATTATATGTTTCTGATTGTGCTGTGAATGCCTTTGATAAAACATTTTTGATTTTTTCAGAATCAAAATCTACCTTTCTTCCATCTCTTTTTTTGATTTGTTTTATTTTTGTTTCTAATTTCAACATCATTTTTTTACCCCTCACAAACATAATAAATAATAACAATTACTGATTTTGTCGCACTTCTTTTTTAGTGTCAAAGACGGCAAGGACCACCTTCAGAGACCGGTGGCTTGTTCACTTCGTTCACACAGCCGTCTTTGAGCACAGTCGCGAATCCACTCTCTGATTCATAACCACTAGTCAGCACTTCAAAATCTTTGATTTTGATAGTTACAAAAACCTTTGGGTTTTTGGTTACAAAGACTCCGTCTTTGGAACTCCCAAAAATCAAAGATTTTTGTGAGAACTCCTGAAAAACTTTGTTTTTCATGAGAAAGCTAGCTTTTTTGATTTTCGTACTATTTTATATTGCTATTTTAAAAAACCTTATTAACTCAAACAAATATTCTCTACATATGACAAATAGACCTTCTTGGGACGAATATTTTATAAATATCGCAAATGAAGTTTCTAAAAGAGCTACATGTGACAGGGGGAAAAGTGGGTGTGTGATTGTGAAAGACAAACATATTTTAACTACAGGCTATGTTGGAAGTCCTGCAGGTTTGCCTCATTGTGACGAAGTTGGACATTTGTTTAAGACTACAACACATGAAAACGGAAAAATTACTCAGCATTGTATGAGAACAACTCATGCCGAACAGAATGCGATTTGCCAGTCAGCCAAATTTGGAATTTCTTTAAAGGATTCAACATTATACTGTAAAATGGAACCTTGCGGTGTTTGTGCAAAAATAATAATTAATTCTGGAATAAAAAGAGTTGTTGCCGAAAAAAGATATCACACTGCAGAAGAAACTAGAGAATTATTAAAAAATGCTGGTGTTCAACTAGATGTTCTAAATAAAGAAATTGAGCAGTATGAGAGACAATGAGCCACGACGAAATCATAAAAGAAGAAATACATAGATTCAGTAACGAAGAACATATAGAAGAAAAGAAAAATCATTTGTGGAAGATAATTCTCGGAATTATATTATTGATTTTAATAATACTTTATTTTACTTCTGGCCCTTTTGGATTATCTAACATTATTGGATTATTAGGTAGTGATAAAGTTGAATTTAAAGAAAATGGAAATGCTGAAATAAAAATTAGAAATATAAATATTGAATTTTCTCAAGAAGTTTATGCAGAACTTCAAAAAAAGTTTAACGAAGATCCGAGAAACGAATTTAAAGTTTGTTTGTTTGGTAAAAAAAATGATAATATTTATTATATTGATTCTATGACAGTTCCGTATGTGTATGACGAAAGTTTGGTTTCAGTTACATCAGATATTTGTCCTAAAGAAGCATTAATTCCTTTACATTCACATCCATTTAACAATTGCGAAGTTTCTGAGACAGATAAAGTTTCTCAGGCTTATTTCAAACAAATTAATAATGAGTCTGTTGGTGCGGTTATGTGTGCTATTGATAGATTTATATTGTATGGCTAAGCGAATTCTGAATAATTAAAAAGTAATTAAATTTTCAAAATCAGATTTAATTTTTAATTTCATTCATCGAGGACTTCCGTTCAAATGCATTTTTAAATTATTGTTAAAATTAAATTTATATCAAAAATTGAGATAAAATATTTAAAAATAAATTTGATTTTTACTTTGAAATCAAAAACAGCAATACTCTTATAAACATCTTCAAAAATATAAAGATTATGTTCACAATAAAATCTCAAGACGAAAAGGCTAGAACAGGAATATTAAAAGTCGCTTCTGGAAAAATTAAGACGCCTTTCTTTATGCCAGTTGCAACAAAAGCATCCGTCAAAAATCTAACTTCGCACGACTTGAAAGATACAAAAACAGAATGTGTTATAGCAAATTCATATATTCTTTCTTTAAAGCCTGGTGCAGATTTAATTCACAAGCAAGGAGGAATTCATAAATTTATGAAATGGGATAAAGGCATTTTTACAGATTCAGGGGGATTCCAATTAGTTGTTCCTAGTATGAAACCTGTGATAAGTGATCAAGGAGTTCGTTTTAGAAATCCTTTTTCAAATCAAATAGAATTATTCACACCAGAAAAAAGTATGGAAGTGCAAATCAAAATTAATTCTGACGTTGCAATGGCATTCGATCATGTTCCATATTATAGAAAAGATTATGAGTATCAGAAGGAAGCAGTTATTCGTACAAACAAGTGGGCTATTCGCTGTGTAAATTATCATGAAGAATTAAAAGATGTGTACAAATCAAAACAATTATTATTTGGAATTGCACAAGGCGGAGTTTATGAAGATTTAAGAAAACAATCAGCAAAAGATATTTCTTCATTAGAATTTGATGGACTTGCATATGGCGGTTTAGCATTTGGAGAACCTCCTTCAGAAATGTTTGCTTCTGTTGATGCGTGTAATAAAATTTATCCATACGAAAAAATAAAATATTTGATGGGCTTAGGTAGTCCACAAGACATTATATGTGCAGTTGAAAGAGGAATAGATTGTTTTGACTCAATTTATCCTACAAAGAATGCTAGACGTGGTTCTTTATTTACATCGAAAGGAACGATTAAAATTATGTCTGGCAAATATAAGTCAGACGAAAATCCGATTGAAAAAGGTTGTGTATGTTATACTTGCAAACATCACTCCAAAAGTTATGTTCGTCATTTATTAGATGTTGAAGAAAATTTAGGATTGAAATTAGCAATGATTCACAATATCTATTTTATGCAAAACTTTATTTCTGAAATTCGAAAAGCGATTGAAGAAGAAAGGTTTATGAAGTTTAAGAAGGAATGGTTGGGGGAGTTTGTGAGGAAGTGAAATTATTCGTCTTTAAATTCTTTTAAAAATTCTTCTGGAGTCAATATTTTTATTCCTCTGAAAATTTCTAGTTTTAATAAATGTTTATCATTACTCACAATAAAGTTAGCATTCGCCGCAACAGCAGCTTCTAGAAATTTGTTGTCATCTTTATCTTCTGTAATGACATTAATTTTTTCTATCGGTCTCACTGATTCAGAAATATTTATAATTTTTTCTAAAGTATATTTCATTTCAAGATTTTTAATTTTAATTTTTTCTTGTATTTCTTCATATTTTAAAACTCTTTCATACTCTTCATAGATTTCTTCAGAAATAATTAACTTTATTTTACCTTCTTCAACTAATTTTAATATTTGATTAGATAAACCATACCAAAAAGTACCTGAAATAAAAATATTAGTATCAACAACAATTCTCATTTTCTTCTTTTTTCAGCTCTAACTTTTGCAATTAAATCAGGAATATCTTCTTCTCTAAATTTAGAGTTCTTTGCAGCTTTTTTCAAAGGCGCAGTTATTTCTTCCCAAGACATATCCATAACTTTCTTTATCATTAAAGTGTCTCCATTAAGAAAGAAAACCACTTTTTGACCTTCTTTCATTCCCATTTCTTCTCTTATATCACTAGGTATAGCTATCTGCCCTCTTGAACTAACTTTTCCAATTTCCACAATTTCTGCCATTTTGACATCCAATCTTACTTACAAGATATGTAAGATGTATCTTGTATATAAAGGTTTTGGAAGATTTAGAAATAAGAGTCATTAAGATTGTAACAAATTTGTTACATATGTTACAAAAAGATTACAATTTGGAAATTTAAAAAAAGAAGTGCCCGCGCCGGGATTCGAACCCGGGTCACTTCCGCGAAAGGGAAGTATGATTGGCCGGACTACACTACACGGGCATGAATGTGAATAGTTTGTCCAGTCTAATTTTAATAGAAAAAGAAGGTGTTTTTAAATGTTGCTTATAAATACCTTGAGATATACAAAAATGTCAAAATATCCTTTCTTTCATCATATATTTTTCGATGCAATTATTCATGCATTCTTAAATATTTAAAAATTCTTCTTGGCGGAGCCCTCATAAAAGTACGTTATGAAGAACGCTATTTTTGAATTTAGAATGTATTTGATATGAATAAAAATAAAATCAAAAAGAAAAAATGAGCCCAAAGGGATTTGAACCCCTGACATCTAGTGGTCTTAGACCGTAGTCATATAAGACTAGCGCTCCACCAGGCTGAGCTATGGGCTCAAACATATGAGATTAAAGTATATTTATAAAGGTAACTTTGAAATTCATCATTGTTAGCCAAACGTTCTGTATATAACTTCAATTTCATAGAAAACCTTTTATATCCTTCAACCTCTTTTTCAAAAATGATCATCAAATTAGAGCTTGTAGGCGAAAGGGACATAAGAACTATTAAAGAAATTCTCCTTGCAAACAAAGTAGATGCAAAAACTATGGAAAACGAAGTTCTGGGATGCATAGCTATATACATTGTCAAAGAAATATGGTATAAGTTGTGCGAACTTAGATTATTGACAACAAAAAATAATGATTTTGAAACAGCCAAATTAATAATAGAACAAGCAGAAAAAATAGCTATAGAAAACGGATGCAAAATTATGCAAGTCGCAATAACCAAGGGCGACAAATTTAGAGAAAAAGCATACAAGAAAAGCAAATTCAGAAAAGTCCATTATTTTTATAATTTAGGCGAAGTTGTTTACTTATATCAAAAAAATTTGACTGGTAAAAAGGATTAATTACTAAAAAGAAAGACTATTAAAGATAGAATTATTAAATAAGATTAAAATGGAACTCAACGAAGTCATAAAATTAAAAATCGATTCTATCACATATGAAGGAAACGGTTCTGGAACTTTTGAAGGCGAAACTGTGTTCGTTCCATTCACCGCTCCTGGAGATGTTGTTGAGGTAAGAGTTAAAAAAATTGGAGATTATGTTGATGCTGAACTTATTAAAATCTTAGAAAAATCAAAAACAAGAATCGAAGTAAAATGCCCATATTTTTCCAAATGTGGAAGTTGTGATTTTCTTCACATAAATTACGAATCTCAGTTGGAAGAAAAAAGAAAAATCATAGAATACGTTTTTAAGAAAAATAAAATCAATTTTACAAAAGTAGAAGATGTAATAAAATCTCCAAGCAATTTTAATTACAGAGTGAGAAGCAAATTTAAAGGAGAAATTGATACTAGTTTAATTTTAGGTTTTAACAAACAAAAATCGCACAAAACAATCGACATAAAAGAATGTCCTCTTTTGCTGGAAAGCATAAATCAAATATATCTGAAATTTAGGAATTCTTTGGATGAAAAATTGAAACAATCAAAAAAAGACAGATTACATATTGATGCACAAAGTTTCGAACTCGAAGTGTTTCAGTCAAATAGTGATTCATTTTTAGTATTAAACATAAGTCAAAAAAGTTTGGAATTTTTTAGAGAATTTATGAATAATTTCACAAATAAAAATCCTAATATATTAGGATATAGTCTTAAAAATAACGTAGGGAAAGAACTTTACAAATCGAACAACATCACATTTTCTTACGACATCAATTCTTTAAATCTTGAAAATAACTATAAATTTAATTATGACGAAAATTGTTTTACGCAAGTAAATTTAGAAGTGAATGAATTAATTATAAACAAAATTCAAGAAACTATTAAAGATTTCGCATTAAAACATGAAAATATGAAAATTCTTGACTTATATTCGGGAATAGGAAACATAGGAATTTCTGTTTCAAACTACGCAAACAAAGTTTTATGTGTTGAAGAAAATCCTCATTCTGCGAAATTCGGAAATGAAAATTTAAAATTAAACAAAGTTAATAATGTGGAATTTTTAAATAAATCTTCAGAAATTGTTGTTAAAGATTGTTTACGAAAAAATGATAGGTTCGATATCGTTATATTAGATCCTCCCAGAGAAGGAGTTGGAAGCCTTGCAAAAGAAATTCCCAAAATCAATCCTAAAAAAATCATTTATATGTCATGCGATGCAAGAACGTTATCCAAGGACTTAAAAAATATACAAGACGCAGGATATAGGATAAAATCAATAAATCCTTTTGATATGTTTCCTCAAACAAGTCATGTAGAAATTCTTGTAGAGATGGAAAGATAAATATTTGCATGATGTCAATGATTGCGGGGACCACCGGTCAATAGACCGTGGCTTGTTCGCTTCGCTCACCCCACAATCATTGAGCACAGTCGCGAATCCATTCTCTAATTCATAACCACTAGTCAGCAGACTAGTGGATTCGCGATGTTTGAATTACAAATAGAATACTATAAATTAAAATCAACTTTCTAATAACACACATTTTATGATGCAATTTTCACATCATTCTATGATGAAATTAATGAATGCATAAAAGTTGCATCAATAAATGAATTAAAAACTAAATATAATTTTGAAATTAAACTAATTTCAAGAATAACTGATTTTCATGTAGAAGGATAGATTAATAAATAAGAAGTATTAGCTATTAATTATGAGAAATTTATTTATTTTATTATTATTAGTTGTTCTTCTAAGCACTTTTGTTGCTTCTGAGTGTGTTCCAGGAAATCCTTTAATAGGCACTTTGGGAGATATAAAAGAAGAATATAGAACTAGTGTTGAATACGGTTTTGATAAAGTCGCTATAATTGGTCAAAGAACTGAAGAAATTGTTTCTATAGATTATGAAGATGTTGTTTTGGATTATGTTTCTGGCAAAATTTTAATTGATGAAGCAATTAATAAGAAAAAAGAAAATAAAAAGATTTTTGTTGCAACCCCAGCAATTAATTTTTTTAAGAAAGGAAATATTGTTGTTATAGGTTCGCCAATTCAATCTTGCAGTTATTCTTTTAAAGGAGTTTTTGATAGTTCCGGAAAATTAAAAACTGGAGTTTTTGGAAGTTATGGAATGTATAAATATGGAGGAACATTAATCAATGTTTCACCAGGAAATTCCGTAAAATGCGAAGGATTGAATTGCAATGTTGAAGTTAATTTTGATATAAATGGAGAAAAAGTTACATTAAGACCTGGCGATAATTATATTAGTAAAGGACATTCTGTGAACACTGTAACATTAATTGATGCTAACGATTTTGGTTTTGAAGAAAACAATAATGGAGCGGGAACATATGCAGTATTTTTGATTGATTTTCAAGACAAAGTAGAAGGAGATTATGTTCCTAAATCAGACACAAAAATTGAAGAAGACGTTAATTCAAAATCTTCAGTCAAAATTGAAGAGAGAGTTAAATGGGATAGTGAAGATAACGGAGTTGTGATTATTGA
>Ga0209542_10014691_pt1 | contig 13283 bp, 20 predicted proteins | sample RifCSPhighO2_01_FD_184028 | JGI IMG/M metagenome (GOLD analysis project Ga0209542, IMG submission 184028) | Soil microbial communities from Rifle, Colorado - Rifle CSP2_plank highO2_0.1 (SPAdes) (version 2) | ecosystem: Environmental > Terrestrial > Deep subsurface > Rock core/Sediment ... | reverse complement strand
ACGTCCGCGCCCCCGCCGCCCCCACAAAAACTGCCGCGCCAAAAATCATAATCAGTTTGGCAATCTCCTCTTCCTCATACTCCTCCCGCATTCTCCTCCATACGAAAAACCCCGCCACAAAGTAAATCACCACTGCCGCCATCCATCTCCACATCACACTATTTTACACGTTCCGCGTACGATCCGTCTCTAGTATCCACCAAAATCTTATCCCCCGCTTCGATAAACAGCGGCACCCTTAGGCTTATCCCGTTATCCAGTTTCGCCGGCTTGTATAAATTGGATACGCTGTTGCCTTTAATCCCCGAATCGCACTCGACAACTTCAAACTCCATTTTCGGCGGCAATTCCACCGCCAGCGCCTTCTCGTCCCAAAACAACACATTCACCATCACGCCCTCCTTCAGATATTTGCCTTCCTCGATTTCTCCTATTGATACCTGGTCATAAGTCTTGGGATCCATAAAAATATAATTCTCTCCATCCTTATATAGATATTGCATTGGCTTTCGGACCAAATCTATTTCTTCTACTCTGGCCGAATTGATAAATGACTTTTCGATAATCGACCCCGTGATCAGATTGCGCATTTTGATTCTGATAGTCGCCGACCCCCGGCCCATCTTCACATGCTCGTATTTTAGTCCCACCCACGGCTGGCCGTCCAGCAAAAACCCCGTCCCGTTCCTGATATCCTGAACAACCATCATAAACCTGGCAATTTTACGCCGCCCAGGCTAAAATAAGCAAGTAAGCCGGGGTGGTGAAATGGTATACACGCACGACTCAAAATCGTGTGGGCTAATCGCCCGTGAGGGTCCGACTCCCTCTCCCGGCACAAAAATCCCCATTCATCGACCTTTGCAAGAGGACCTCTTGCAAATAGCTCTAATAAGCCACAAATAAAAACCTACTCCCCCTTCCTCTTCCCCTCCACCCCGTAAAATTTAATCCCCGGCACCCGGCTAAACGCTTTTTTATCCAATGTGGCTAACTCCAAACCTTCTTCCAAAGCTAACTGGGCCACAAAGCTATCTCCCAGAGACAATTGACAATCCCTTCTCAGCATTCCCGCATCAGCAGCCGTTTCCAAATCAATATACACAACTTCACAACTGTCAACTATTTCCTCAATCAGCTTCCTGGGCCTTTCTTGCTTTGAGCTTTTTCCGGAATACAACTCCACCACTGACACAAATGACATCACCATATCTTCTACTCCCCTTATTTTTGAAAAAATGCATTTCTCCTTATCGGTCCGCCTTAAATAATCGACCACTACCGAAGTGTCCATCAACACCTTTCTCATATTTACCAATTCAAGTACTTGTCATCCTTTTTTCTTAACTTAGCCAAATATTTATCATCTTCAGCCGTCCAGTAAACCTTCCCGTCGTTCTCATATTTTTTTAGCCTCTTCACAATCTCCTCTCTGGAATACTTCGGCGGCGTAGATAAAACATTCTCCCTCACCGGTTCCGCCATGATTTTTCCCCGCACCAAACTTACCCTTATCATAGCCCCATGACCCAAACCTAGCTTCTTTCTTAACATCAACGGCAGTGTTATCTGCCCCCTCGACTGCACGGTAGTAATTGTCCCATTCATATTTTCATATTATCACACTTCCATACCTTGTCAATGTTACTCCCCCTTCCTCTTCCCCTCCACCCCATAAAGCTTGATTCTATCTCCGCGGAACGCAGCTTAAGTCTATTAAATGGGCGAAACTCCTTCAATATCTACAACAAGACCAGTACCAACTGCTTCGGATGTAATTTTAAATACCAAAGGTCCTCTATAACCTTCATATTCAGTCAGAGTACTCTTACCACCAAGAGTCCTTGTGGCTTCATCAAACGATATAGAGATCCGCTTTTGGTAACGCAGTAAATCGACCTCTAAAACACCTGTATGTGTGGGTTCTCCGGGTAAAAACGACAGATCTTCATTGCCCGTATGGTGCACCCCTAAAGGAAAATTACCGATTTGTAACGAATGCCCAACACTTGCTCTATATCCAGCCTCTCCAAAAATCTCAAGCTCATCATCATTGTCTCCTACCAATTTCGTAGACGGGTCGACTGGAATCCATTCGCCCTCGCTTGTCCTTAATTCAACCCAAGCATGAGGTCCAACCCGTTCTCCAATGTGCACATGTTTAAATAAAGGCTTCCCATTGTCTTTCCTTACAATATTCCTCATTAAATATTTGTCTTCTGTTATCTCTCCTGACCCGACGGTCACAGAGGTTAAGTAAGCCCCGCTCATTTGAGCCTCTTTTGCCAACACTAGCATAGCTGCTGAGAGATGCCGACAAACTCCATGCCCTGAATCGACAACTTCGGATAGCGAAACTGCTCCACGTCCAGAGTCATCAACATCGAAATCGATGCTCGAACGAAGAATATCAAGAATTCTTCTGGGTCTCTCCTTCTCGGGAATTTCTCGCAATGCCCGCGCTTCTTCCATCATCTTCTCAAGCCTTAAGCTTTCATTGTCTATTACAACACTTCCCACGGTTGCACCATATTCCACTTGTGTTGGAACTTTTTTTAGAACTACTTCAAATTTAATCGCTTCCCTCCCCTCTCCAAGCTCTATATGAGGCAAGGAAATCCCAATCCCATCATTACTCTTTGGCAAATCAGAGTCTTCAAGCGCCATTATTCTCCTTTCCTCTTCCCCTCCACTCCGTAAAACTTGATCCTGTCGCGGCGGAAACGCAATTTGAGCTGCCGCAGCGGCCCGTTTCTGTGCTTAGCAATATCCAGGTTCATATCCTCCAGATTCTCCTCATTCTCCATCCACATAAACATGACCACGTCTGCGTCCTGCTCGATAGCCCCTGATTCCCTCAGATCCGCCAGTTGCGGCTTCTTAATCCCCCGTGATTCAACTTGCCGGGACAACTGTGACAAGGCCATCACCGGAACCTTTAACTCCCTAGCCAGGTTCTTCAACCCCTGGGATATTTCCGATACCTCCGCTACCCGGTTGTCCAGGTTCCGCACTGGCCGGGCAAGCTGCAAATAGTCCACGATTATGAGGCGCAGTCCGTGCTCCGCCTGCAGTCTCCGGGCCTTGGTCCGCATCTCCAGTATCGACGCCCCCGGCGTGTCGTCAATAAACAGCGGCGTTTCATACAGCTCCCCCATCGCTTCGGATAGCCTGGCAAATTCATCCTCATTGAGCTGGCCCGTCTTCATCTTCCAGGCGTCAATCTCCGCCTGGGACACCAGCAACCGGTCCATGAGCTCCTCCCGGCTCATCTCCAAGCTGAAAAATCCCACCGGCAGCTTGTACTTAAACGCCACGTTCTGGGCGATATTCAGGGCCAGCGCGGTTTTTCCCACCCCCGGTCGGGCAGCCAAAATCAAAAGGTTGCTGTCCTGCATCCCGGCCAGCGTATTGTCCAGTTCGGCAAACCCCGTCGGCACGCCCCGCAAATTGCCCGGCGTTTTATGCAGCTCGTCCAGCCGGTCAAATGACTCGGACAAAATGTCTTTAACCGGCACAAACACCTGTTTCAGATGTTGTTGGGCCAGCGAAAATACGCTCTGCTCGGCCGAATCCAGTATCTGCCTCACATCTCCGCCCTCATCAAAGGCCATGCCTGATATCTTGGCCGCGGCCGAAATAAGTTCCCGTTTGGTGTAATGGTCTTTAACCAGCCGTCCGTAATGTTCCGCGTGCGCCGCCGTCGGCACGCTGTTAACCAGATCCGTCAAATACACCTGCCCTCCAATCTCTGTCAGCAGTTTTTTCTTTTTTAATCTCTCACCCACCGCCACCACGTCCACCGGCTCCCGTTCCTGATATAGATTCGATATTGCCTCAAAAATCCTCCCGTGCTTCTCCTCATAAAAATGCTCCGGTTTCAAAAATTCAACCACCGCAATCACCGCGTCCTTATCCAACAGACACGCCCCCAATACGCTCCGTTCAGCTTCTAACGAATGAGGTGGTATCTTAACGTCCGCCATACAATCAGATAATACTACATTCCCGGAAACTCTAAGCACTAAATACTAAACTCTAAACAAATTACAAATTCGAATTTGAGAAATTGAAGAATTGTTTAGGATTTAGATATTAGGATTTAGGATTTTCTCTCCAGCACTACTACTTGCAGTTCTGTTGGCAACCGGTCAGAGGAAATTACGAATTTCGGCACTGGTACCACATCCGGTTTTCCCATCTCTTTCAAAAAATCTTCCACCCCGGCCAACTCCGGATTCAGCTGCTTATAGTGCATGGGAATTGCCGCCCACGGATCCACCTGCCGGACAACCGCTCCCGCAGTGGCGGGATCTATCGTATACACTCCCCCTACCGGCACAAGTACCACATCAATCGGTCCCATTTCATCCAGTTGCTCCTGCGTCAGTTTATGTCCCAAATCTCCCAGGTGCGCCACTCTCAATCCGTCAATTTCAATCACATACACCGTATTCGCCCCTCGCTCCGCCCCGTTCTTGTCATCATGCCACGTATGCATCCCGATTATCGACACGCCTTTTACTTCATATTCTCCCGGCCCTTGAATCTTGAATCCTGGATCTTGAATCTTATCCACAGCATTGTGGTCAAAATGGTCATGTGACACCGTCACAATATCCGCCGAAATATCCCTGGGAAACATTCCCAACTTGTCATCGTACGGATCCGTCACCACCGTGGCCGTCTTCCCCTTCAACCTAAAACTCGAATGCCCCAAATACGTGATTTCCATAATTTTCTTGACAATATCAGGTTCTGTTGTTAATCTCAAGGCCAACGCTATGAAAAAAGAGGTATTCCTCGCGGTTGCCATCGGATTCGGCCTGGGCCTGGTCATCACTTTCGGCATCTGGACTGCCAACAAGAGCCTCAAAGACGCCCAGCTCGCCCAACCCACTCCCACCCCTGCCCCAACCGTAGCCCCTCAGGGCGAAGTGGGACCCACCCCTATCTCACAACCCACTGCCCAAAATCTACAACTCACTGTTTCTTCCCCGGAAGATGAAGCGCTGGTCACTAAAGACACAGTTACGATCACCGGCAAAACCGCAGCCGAAGCCGGCGTCGTCATTGTCTCCGAACTTGGTGAACAAATCGTAACCGCCGATACATCAGGCAATTTCACGGCCGATGTCGAGCTCGAAGGCGGCTACAACAACCTGACCATCACCGCCATTGATACTGCCGGCAACTCCGCCACCCAAACCCTCACAATTACTTACACAACTGCAAAAGTATGAAACTGAAACACTTTTTGTTTCTTGGAATTTGGTCATTGGTTATTGTTGCGCCGATCTCGGCGCAAACAGCCACTCCCGGTTCTATCCGTGACGCCGTCCAGAAAAAGGTTGCCGAGGAACTGAACGCCATCAAAAACGAAGCCAAAAAACGGGCATATTTGGGAACGATTTCCGCCAAATCCGACGCCACAATCACTATAACTACTCTCCGAAACACCACCCGCACGGCAACTGTGACCCCGGACACTACAATCAAGCTGTCCGGCGGCGCCGACGGCACACCCGCAGATCTCAAAACCGGTTTGTTTATTCTGGCCATGGGCGACGCTGACGGCACCGGCACTCTCACGGCCAAACGCATTTTAGTCATCGCCAAACCGGCCGAGGACAAACGCCGTGCCATTTTCGGTGTTGTCACCAAAGTTACCTCCAGCACGATCACCCTCAAAGATTGGACGGTTAAACTCTCTTCCACCACTAAATACACCGGCAAAACCAAGGCCTCTGACATCAAAGTCGGTGCCAAACTCATCATCGTGGGCACCGTCACATCAGATAAGAATCTCACCGCCAAGCTCGTCCATCTGTTGAAATCTCCCTAACCTCCTCAAACCCCGCTGGTTGACAACTATTACTAAACCATTATAATCATATATATGGATTCCACTATCCTCCAGGTTCCCATCTCCAAATCCCTGCGCGATCAAGCTGGCTCTGCCGCTTCTCGTCTAGGCTTCTCATCCCTTCAGGAAGCCGTCCGGGTCTTTTTAGCCCAACTTCCCACCCAAGCAGTAAAAATAACCTTTGAGCCCGCCCCCGTTCAGCTTTCCCCCAAAGCCATAAAGAGATACAATAAAATGGTCGATGAAATAGAATCAGGCAAAGCCAAACTCAAATCTTTTGCCTCTGTCGATGAGATGTTCAACTATCTCAATAAATGATGAAAGTTCTCTTTCATAACTCGTTTCACAAATCCTACAATAAACGAGTTAAAAACAACGCTAAACTAGCAGCAAAAGCCCAAGAAAGAACAAGGCTTTTTGAAATCAACCCCCAAGATCCAATCCTCAATGACCACCCCCTTAAAGGTCAAAAATGAAGCCGTCTTCATCGACATTGGCACCCATCCCCAAGTCTACTAAAGTTTGACAAGTCAAATTTATCCGCTATAATAATGCCTACAATTCGAAAACCGTTATGAGCGCCGGTCACGCGGCGCCAGGAGACAGCCAAATACTGTACGCAAGACAAAGCGTAAAAATCAGTCAGCTGAAATCACCGTAAGGTCGAGCCAGCCAAAGAGTCCCTCCATAGCCTTGGCGACGGAGGGGAATAAGGATGGGACCGCGGGAGGTCCAATTTTTTTGCCTCTCGTTCCTTAACTACCATACTCCAGTGTATGGGAGTTAGCGAACGGGAGGTTTTTTTGTTTCCCTTTTCAAGGTGAACGTAGTGTAGAGGAAACACGTCAGCTTGTGAAGCTGAAATCGGGGGTTCGATCCCCCTCGTTCACCCTTATGCTAATCAGAAGATTTTTAATTGCCGAAGGAAATCCCACTATTTTAGTTTGGGATTATCTGCCGTGGGAAAAACAATCAATCGTAAAAAAGTTTCTTCCCGATCTCGCTGATCAAGTTGGATTTGTAAGCCAAACTGCAAACGGAGCAGTCAAACTAGAAATGATGGGTAACGAACTGTGCATAAATGCTACTTTAGCTCTAGCCGCCAACTACAAAAAATCCGGCCAACTATCAACCAGCGTTGTTAATGAAACAGTTAAATATGTCAACCGAAATGGTTTGACATCTCTTGCCTTGAATCTTCCATACAAAATCATTGATAACACAATCCTATTCAAAGGAATTGGCTACACCATCACCAACAAGTCACTAAATCCAGAAATTGTCTTGCCCGCTCTCGCCTCTCGTTTCAATCTCCCCGCTTTCGGCTTAGTCACCTATCAAAACACCAAAATCAACCCAGTCGTATTCGTCAAAGAAACCCAATCGATTGTTAATGAAACGTCCTGCGGCTCCGGAAGCATTGCCTTCAGTCTTCTCAACAAAGTCTCCAAGATAATTCAACCGTCTGGGAATGTAATTAAAGTTCAAAAATCAAGTTCAGGTTTAATTATTACAGCCAAAGTTACTGAAATTAAGTTAGAATAACACTATGACTCTCCAAACCCTCAAAGGCTTCCGGGATTTTTTGCCCACTCCCCGGTTTGACAAAAGTTGCCGAAACTGTTACTATCTAACCACTAAAACCCCCCGTCTTAGCGAAAGTTGAGGCGGGTGTTTTTTATGAAAAAAATCCTAGTAATCATCGACGGAAGCAACTTATACTATAAACTTAAGCAAACGGGTGCGAAAAATCTTCTTTTATTCGATTATTCAGCGTTCATAAAGTGGTTGGCAAAAACTCCCAAATTCCAAGCCTTCTACTATGTAGGCCGAATCCGCGAAGAGCCTAACAACCCCAAAAGTAAGGATCTTAAAAAATCCCAAGACAAACTTATCTCCGGTCTCGAAAACCAAGGTATTCAGGTCAAAACTGGGTACATTCTTAAAAGTGATTCGGCATATCACGAAAAGGGGGTAGATGTTCAAATGGCCATCGACATCTGCATGAAAGCGGTTCGAAAAGAATATGATAGACTGATTCTCATTAGTTCAGACACGGATCTTATTCCGGCGATTAAAGAAGCCAAATTACTTGGAAAAATCATCGAATACGTAGGCTTTGACACTCAACCCAGCTTTGCTTTAATTCGTTTCTCCGATCATCAAACCCTGTTAAAATTAGAGGACTTGAAGCGATTCATCAAATCATGACTACGCCACAAACCCTCAAAGGCTTCCGGGATTTTTTGCCGGAAACCATGACCATTCGCAATAAAGTCATTACCACTCTCAAGGCAGTCTTTGAGTCCTATGGCTTTTCCGAACTCCAGACACCTACGTTGGAATATGCCGAAGTATTGACCGGCAAATACGGTGAGGAAGCCGAGAAACTAATGTATCTTTTCAAAGACCCGGGAGGACGCAATGTGGGTCTCAAGTATGACCTGACTGTTCCCCTAGCCCGGGTTATGGGCCAGTACCCCGATCTGCCAAAACCCTTCAAACGTTACCAAATCCAGCCTGCGTTCAGGGCAGAAAACACCCAAAAAAGCCGCTACCGCGAGTTTTATCAATGTGACATCGACACCGTGGGCACGACTTCCCCCGTTTCCGACGCTGAAATCCTAGCCGTTATTTCAGACTCGCTAAAAGCTCTCAAATTTTCCGACTTCACTATCCGCGTCAACTCCCGCCAAATTCTTTTCGATCTGATTATTAAATCCAATATCCCCTCCAACAAATCCCTATCCGTCCTTCAGTCGATAGACAAATTGGACAAAAAAACCCGGGAAGAAGTCAGCCTGGAATTGGAATCCAAACAAATCACCCCCTTACAAATAAAGGACCTTTTCTATTGTCTGGAAAAGGCCCAACCCGACCCGCAACTCAAAGAAATTATCGATCTGGCTAAAAAAATGGGGGCCAAAAATGTTAAATTCGATCCGATTTTAATCCGCGGCCTCGACTACTATACCGGTGCAATCTTTGAAACCATGGTGGAAAAACCCAAAATCGGCTCAATAACCGGCGGCGGCCGCTACGACCAGCTAATAAAAAACTTAGGCGGCCCCGATCTGCCCGCCGTCGGCACGACCATCGGCCTGGACCGGATCTGCGACGTCATCTCCGACCTCAATCTTTGGCCGGATTTACCCGTGTCCCCCACCCGCGTCCTCGTCACCGTTTTTTCGCCGGATTTATTAAATAATTCCCTATCGTTATCCAAATCACTTCGTACTCAAAATATTAATACCGAACTCTATCCTGATCCAAATATCAAACTCGACAAGCAATTAAGATACGCTTCGGCCAAAGGCATCCCCTTCGTCGCCATTTTGGGACCCGAGGAATTAGAAAAAAATATTGTCACTCTCAAAAATATGGCCACCGGAGAACAAGTTAAAGTTCCCCAAAATGAAATCCAAAGCTATATTTCTTGACCGAGACGGAGTCATCAATCGTAAACCGCCAGACCACAAATACGTCACGTCTGTCTCCGAATTAGTCATTCTCCCTGATGTTAAAACAGCCCTAACCCATTTTAAAAAGGCTGGCTATCTAATCATCATTGTCACCAATCAACGTGGTATTTCTCTCGGCCATTTAGATCACGATACACTGTCGGATATTCATACCCACATCAACAAAACACTGCAAAATAAAATCGACGCCTTTTATTACTGCCACCACGATTATCATCACAACTGTAATTGCCGCAAGCCCAAACCGGATCTTATCCTCCAAGCAGCCAAAGATTTTAAAATAGACTTGAAAAATTCTCTCCTGATCGGCGATTCAGAATCGGATATTCAAGCCGCCCATGCCGCCGGCATCAAAAACACCCATCTCATCTCCTCCAACTCCTCCCTCCTAAAACTACTTGACAACACATGACATATACATTACTATTAACCCATGACCAGAACCCAAATTTATCTTCCCGACGACACCCATGCCCAGCTTCTTCAGATAGCCCGGACTGTTGACCAATCCCTTTCCCAGCTTATTCGCGAAGGCGCGGATATGGTTATCAAAGCCAAAACCGGCGAGCTTACGCCCAGCCAGAGGTTCATTAAAAGTATTCTTTCCTATCCAGATTCAAATCGGGTAAAACTTTCCAAATCCGCGGTAAAATTAGTCAGGGAACAAAGAGATTAAATGCCAAAAATACTCATCGATTCTTCGGTGTACATCTCTTACTTTGGCTCAGATTCCAACACTCCCCAGTCTCTTGTATTTTGGGAGCGTATTAGTTCCAAAGATGTCAAGGTTACAAGTTCTTCTCTGGTAACTGCTGAAACAATGATAATTCTCTCTCAACAAAAAATACCGAATTTACCAATGATTTATGACAAACTCAAACAAATCGAAACCACGTCCTTAGACGATGAATTTCTAGAACTACTCGTAAATTATGTCACAAAAAACCGACGCTTCCTCAAGTCCTCTGATTTAATCATTGTTTTCACCGCCAAACTTCATTCTGCAACACTAATAACTTGGGACAAACGCCTTTTAGACAACCAAATTTGCCCCACCCTCACTCCTTCCCAATATATATAATGAAATCGTGACCTCGCCCCGCGCTAAGGCTTACGCCCTGCTTCTTTTGACCACTGTCATTTGGGGCGTGGCCGGCCCGGTCATTAAATTCACCGTCGGCTACATCCCCCCATTCATCTTTCTCCTCTATCGTTTCGCCATCGCCGCGGTTTTCGGCCTAATATTACTTTTCAAATACACTAAAAACCACTGGCCGACCAAAACCTCTGATGCCGTCTGGATAGTCCTGTATTGCTTTCTGACTTCTACGGTTTCTTTAAGTCTCCTCTTTCTGGGCTATGAACAAACAACGGCGCTGGACGGCAGCGTCATCAACGCCCTGTATCCCATCATGGTTTCCACTATAGGCGTGACCTTCCTGCGTGAACATGTCACCAATCGCGAAAAAATCGGCATGGCTGTGGCCACTCTGGGCACCTTAGCCGTCATCTTCGAACCCGGCGCGTCCATCACCGGTAATTTATTCATCGTCGCCTCGCTTCTTGTGGGTGTCGTCCTGGCCGTTATGGCCAAATTGTTGCTTCGCCACCTTGCCCACTTCGATTTCGTCCTCACCCAGCTCTCATTCATCGTCGGTTTCCTCACCATCCTCCCGATAACTCTGCTCCTCTATTCTCCGTCCAGCATCTATTATCTAATATCCAGCATCCCAGCCAGCGCTCACGCTGGCGTGGTCTACATGGCTTTGATCTCCGGTACTCTGGCCTACACGCTGTGGCACCGGGCCCAAAAAACCATAGAAACCGGCGAGACAGCGGTCTTCACCTACCTCTACCCCATTTTTACCATCCCCTTGTCCCTTTTCTGGTTACACGAGAAAGTGTCTCTGATCTTTATTTTAGGAGCTCTGACCACTGCGGCCGGAGTTATTATTGCTGAATTAAAGCCCCGATCACGTCTCCCAATTCGCCGTTAATAATCCTGTCCAGTTTGTGCCAGCTTTTGCCAATCCGGTGGTCCGTCACCCGGTTCTGTGGATAGTTATACGTCCTGATTTTCTCCGCCCGCATACTTTTTCCGATAGCCAATCTCTGATCACTCACTAACTTATTCTTCTTTTCCTGCTCTTGTTCCCAAAGCTGTGCCCGGAGCAATTCTAATGCGATCTTCCGGTTTTGCTCCTGAAACCTTTCCTGCCGGCAGGACACCACTATTCCCGTCAGCTTGTGAGTCAGCCGGACCGCCGTCGCCACCTTATTTACGTTCTGCCCTCCATGCCCCCCACCCCGGGTAAATTCCCATGCCAAATCATCTTCCCTAATCTCAATCAGATTTTCCGCCACCTCCGGCAAAACAACTACAGAAGCCGTCGAAGTGTGTATTCTTCCCTGCGCTTCCGTCTCCGGTACTCTCTGCACCCGGTGCACCCCCGTCTCATGTTGCAATTCTTCCCAAACACTTTTTCCCTTAACTTTTATTACCCCCTCGTCCAAAATTTCAATTTTCCATCCCTTTGCTTCCGCATATCTCGAGTACATTCTCAATAAATCACCAGCCCAGATTTTAGCTTCCTCGCCCCCTACTCCCGGCCGCATTTCCAAAATCACGGACCTGAACGCCTCCGGCGCTTCAACTTTCACCAATTTCGCTCTTTGTTCCCTGAGGCTGGCCAACTCTTCCTGTGCCACATTGCCCAATTCCGGCACCAGTTTTTCGGTCTCCGCAATTTTAGCGTCCAACCTGGCAATTTCCTGTTCCAGATAATCCATGATCTACGCGACAGCCTTAACCTTGTCCAACATTTCCTTGAGACTCTTTGGCCTCTTCGCCTCTTCTTCCTCCTCCTGCCTTTTCTTCAGCAACTTTTGGGCTTTCTTAGACGCGGGGGCACTCGCCATCGCGGCTTGTTTTTTCTGGAACCGTTCTACCCGGCCCATCGTATCCACAAACCTCATTTCACCCGTAAAAAACGGGTGGCACTTGGAACAAATGTCGACGTTGATCGCGGCCTTCGTCGACCCCACCATAAATGTGTTCCCGCACGCGCAAGTCACCGTCGCCTGATACCATTGTGGATGAATATCCGCCTTCATTACCTGATTTTACCACACATTTCTAAAGAGGTCCTCTTAAACCTTCGCAAGAGGACCTCTTGCAAAACGCCCAACATCAGCATATTTTACTTAGCCTCCTCCAATGTCACGGTCACCGTCTTGGTATCCCCATCCCGCCAGTACTCAACTTCAACCTTCTCACCGATTTTCTTGCCTGAAATAATCTTGGCCAGACTTCCGTCATCCCCCGCGATTTTTTGCCCCGCAATTTTAGTAATGATATCCCCCGTCTCCAGTCCGGCCTTCTCCGCCGGTGAATCTGCAACCACTTCCTCAAGGTAAGCTCCCTGAGGCACGTCATTTTTGAGAGCCGTGTTCAGATCCAGTACCCGGTATTTTACCCCTAAAAATGGCCGGGAAAACTGCCCCGTCTTATTAAAGTTATCAATCGCTTCTTTAATGACGTTTATGGGAATCGCAAACCCGATATTTTGGCCCTCGGAAGACACTGCGGTGTTTACTCCGATAACTTGGCCTGCCGAGTTGAGGAGCGGCCCGCCCGAATTCCCAGGGTTTATGGCCGCATCGGTCTGAATGACATCATCCAATCTCTCCGCAAAACCTTCAAATGCGCTTCCGGCAGTAATCCCCCTTCCCAAACCTGACACTACTCCCGTTGTCACCGTATGCCGGAATTCCCCGAGAGCCGTCCCGATGGCCACCACAAACTGCCCCACTTTCAGCTTGCTGCTATCCCCCATCTCCACCATCTTCAACCCCGTCGCGTTTATCTTCAAAATTGCCAAATCATTAGCCGGATCCCGGTAAATTTTCTCCACCTCGTATGTCTTACCGTCTTT
>Ga0209542_10014686_pt1 | contig 13288 bp, 15 predicted proteins | sample RifCSPhighO2_01_FD_184028 | JGI IMG/M metagenome (GOLD analysis project Ga0209542, IMG submission 184028) | Soil microbial communities from Rifle, Colorado - Rifle CSP2_plank highO2_0.1 (SPAdes) (version 2) | ecosystem: Environmental > Terrestrial > Deep subsurface > Rock core/Sediment ... | reverse complement strand
AGTTTGCGGGCTCGAGCCACCAGTTCTTTGTCGGCTTCGGAGAGCTCTTCCATCCCCAAAATCGCAATAATGTCCTGCAAGTCTTTATAGCGTTGTAATACCCTTTGAACTTCACGAGCAGTTTCATAATGCTCTTTGCCGACAATATTCGGGTCAAGTATGGTCGAAGACGAATCGAGCGGATCAACCGCCGGATAAATTCCAATTTCGGTAAGCGACCGATTTAAAACTACCGTCGAATCAAGGTGAGCAAAGGTCGTTGCCGGCGCGGGGTCGGTCAAGTCATCAGCCGGCACATAAACCGCTTGCACCGAAGTCACCGAACCTTTGTCGGTCGAAGTGATGCGCTCTTGTAAAATTCCCATTTCGGTCGAGAGGGTGGGTTGATAGCCGACGGCCGAAGGGATACGGCCGAGAAGCGCCGAAACTTCGGACCCGGCTTGGGTAAAGCGAAAAATATTGTCGATAAAAAGAAGCACATCTTTCCCTTCCTGGTCACGGAAATATTCCGCCATAGTGAGGCCGGAGAGTCCAACTCGCAGGCGCGCCCCGGGCGGTTCGTTCATCTGGCCGAAGACCATTGCCACTTTGTCGATTACTCCCGATTGCTTCATTTCATGATAAAGATCGTTCCCTTCGCGAGTGCGTTCTCCAACTCCGGCGAAAACCGAGTAGCCACCGTGCTTCGAAGCAATGTTGTGGATCAACTCCTGGATAACTACCGTTTTCCCCACCCCGGCTCCACCGAAAAGACCTACCTTGCCTCCTTTTAAAACCGGACAAATGAGATCAATGACCTTGATGCCCGTTTCCAGGATTTCAGTTTTAGTCGATTGACTGACAAATTCCGGAGCCTTGCGATGGATCGGCAATTTCTCTTTAGTCGCAATTTTCTCTCCCCCATCAATCGTCTCTCCCAAAACATTGAACAACCTGCCAAGGGTCGCGCTTCCCACCGGCACTGAAATCGGTTGGCCGGAGTCGAATACTTCCAAACCGCGCGCCAATCCGTCGGTCGAATCCATCGCCACTGTTCGAACAATTCCGCCGCCCAGGTGTTGTTCAACTTCAAGAACAAGTTTTTTGCCGCCATTCATCACTTCCAATGCAGAATAAATATCCGGCAGATTTTCCCCGAAATCGACATCCACCACCGCCCCGATTATTCTTTTGATTTTTCCTTTATTCATTTGCTTTCAACTTTACAACTTTCAGCTTACACTTGCCATCCCGGCACTTATTTCCGATATTTCGCGGGTAATATTCGCCTGCCGCGCTTTGTTGAAGACAAGCGAGAGGTCATCGATCATATCTTTCGAGGCATCGCTCGCATTTTTCATCGCGACCATTCTCGCTGATTGCTCGCTCGCGTTCGATTCAAGTAACATTTGGTAAATTTGCATCCGAGTTAATTTATCCGCCAACGAGCCGATCAATTTTTCTTTATCGCCCTCAACTAAATAATTGATCTTGCGAGATTTGGAAGTCGGACTTCCATCTGGAAGTCCGACTTCCAAGTGGCTATCGATTAACTCCTTCAAGTCTGCGCGGGAAACCGGAAGAAGCTGTTTTAAATTCGACACCTGCCGGAGCGACGAAATAAAGTCAGTATAAGCGATTAAAATCCTGTCATATCGACCGAGACTATACTCATCGATCAATAATTTTGAAATTGGAACAACGTCAGAAATCGCGATACGATCGGGCAATTCAAAGAAACTCGCAAGCACCTTTTTCCCAAGACGGCGCATCGCCAAATCGCCTTTCCGGCCTATCGTTATCACGTCCAGATTCGCTCCTTGATCCTTGAGAAGCCCGAGAGCTTTTTTAATTATCTGCACGTTATAAGAGCCGCAAAGTCCGCGGTTGGAAGTGATAAGAACCAATAAAATATTCTTTACTTCTCGCTCAACAAAAAGCGGGTGGGTAATCTCTTCAATGTTTTTGTTGATTGAGGTTAAAACCTCCCAAGAATATTCCGCGTAGAGACGAGAGGCGAGAGTGCTCGCTACCGCTCTCTTCATCTTTGAAGCTGCCACTAATTCCATCGCCTTAGTGATCTTTTGGGTGCTCGTGACGCTCTTGATTCTTCTTTTTACTTCTTTTGTGCCGGCCATGATGTTTTAAAATCTTGAATTGCTTTTTTAAGTTCTGCTTCCCCGCTCTCTTCCCACATTTTATTTTCTCGAACCTGCGTCAAGAATTTTTTGGCGTTTCGGTCAGCATATTCGGCGAATTTCTCTTCAAACTCTTTTATTTTCTCGATCGCGACATCATCCATATAACCCTGGGTTAGCGCATAAAGGACAACAACCTGATTTTCCAGAGAGACTGGCGAGTATTGCGTTTGCTTTAAAACTTCCACCGCTCGCTTCCCTCGCTCTAATTGTTTCTTGGTGGCATCATCGAGATCCGAACCGAATTGGGTAAAAGCTTCAAGCTCGCGATATTGGGCGAGATCGAGCTTCAAAGTTCCCGCCACTTTTTTCATCGCTTTAATTTGCGCCGCTCCGCCGACGCGCGATACGGAAAGGCCGACATTCACCGCCGGGCGAATGCCTTTATAAAAAAGATCGGTTTCTAAAAAAATCTGCCCGTCGGTGATCGAAATCACATTAGTCGGAATGTAAGCGGAAATGTCTCCGGCTTGAGTTTCGATGATCGGAAGCGCCGTGATCGATCCTCCGCCATAATCCTTGCTCCTTCGACAGGCGCGTTCTAAGAGGCGGGAGTGCAGATAGAAAACATCTCCCGGATAGGCTTCGCGTCCGGGCGGACGGCGCAAGAGAAGGGATATTTCGCGATAAGCTATAGCGTGCTTGGAAAGATCGTCATAAATGATCAAAACGTCCTTACCTTGATCCATAAAATATTCGGCGATCGCCACTCCGGTGTAAGGAACGAGGTAAGAAAGCGGCGCCGGTTCGGAGGCGCCAGCCGAAACGATCACGGTATACTCCATCGCTCCGCCGGCCTCGAGCCGCGCTTGAATTTTTCGCAACTTGGAATCTTTCTGGCTGATTGAAACATAAACGCAAATCATATCCTGTCCTTTTTGGTTTAAAATCGTGTCCACGGCAATGGCGGTTTTGCCCGTCTGCCGGTCGCCGATAATAAGTTCGCGTTGGCCCCGGCCAATCGGGATGGTCGCGTCGATTACTTTAATACCGGTCGCAACCGGTTCGGAAACGCTTAATCGGGTAATCACGCCGGGGGCGATTTTTTCGATGGGATAGGCCATATCAGTTTTTATCGGGCTTGCGCCGTCAATCGCGACCCCCAGCGCATTTACGGCGCGCCCCAGAAGCGTCGAGCCCACCGGGACTTCGAGAATTTTCCCGGTCGCGGTCACCGTGTCGCCTTCGTTAATTTTAGAAAAATCGTCGAGAACAATAACCCCGACGGTGTCTTCCTCCAGGTTGAACGCCACGCCGGCCTCTCCACCCTCGAACTTCAACATCTCTTGAGATTTAACTTCGGAGAGACCGGAGACTTTGGCGATGCCATCGAAAACTTCAACCACCTTGCCGACTTTTTCCGCTTTGATGTCGGCTTTAAAATTTTCTATTTCTCTTTTTAGGTTTTCGACAATGTGGCTTGCCATGTTTATCCGCTTATTGTAAATGCTCTGCTAATTTTTTAATTTTATTTTTTATCGAGAGATCAATGATTTCGTCGCCAACCTCGAATTTTAGCCCGCTAATTAACTTTTCATCGATATTTTCGGTAAAGATAATTTCTTTGGCTTGATAACGACGCTCCAACGCCTTAATTAAGTCGTGCTTCAGATGCGTACCGAGCGGTTTGACGCTTGAAATTTTTACCCGAATCGCGTTATTCTCCTCGTCAATGATCTTCTCTAATTTTTTTAAAATGTCCGGCGCTTGCGAAAAAAGCCGTCGCCGAGCGAGAAAATTCACAATATTTTTTAAAGTCAAAGAATAGGCGCTTCCGGTTTTATCTTTAAGCGTCCGATATATACTCTTCGCGATGTCCTGGTTAGATATTTTCGCCATAAATTTTCATAATTTTAAATGCCGGCCAATTCTTTTATTGTTTTCTCGTCATAATACGAATGATCCGGTTTCTTATTCAAAAGTTTCTCCGTTGTTTGTAGAGTCAGAGCCACGATTTCTTGCCTTGCCTCCGCGACCATTTTTTCTTTTTCTTCTTTCAGCTTCTCCCGGGTACTCTCCACTATCTTCTCCGCTTCTTTCTGCGCCGCTTCGAACATTAGAGCTTTTTTCGAATCAGCTTCTTTCTTCCCGGCCTCGAAAATCGCCTGCGCCTCTCGGCGAGCCTGAGTCAGCGCTTCTTCGTATTTTGCCTTGGTTTTCTCTAGCGTCTCCGCGTTTAATTTGGCGTCCTCCACCCCTTTTTCGATTTTTCGACTCCGATCTCTCATCAATTGGGAAAGCGGTTTGAAAGCAAATAAATAAAAAATCAAAAAAACGACTCCGAAATTCACCATTTGGGCTAAAATTATTTTCCAGTCAATGTGAAATGTAGATACGATTGACTCCATTTAAATCGAAAAAGCAATAACCAACGCGTAAATGGCGATCGCTTCGGCAAAGGCGCTGGCAATCAACATTGGCACCAACACTTTACCGGCGGCTTCCGGATTGCGTCCGATCGCTTCCATCGCCTTGGCGCCGATCATGCCGATACCGATGCCCGGACCGACAGCCCCGAGGCCGATAGCGATAGCTTTTGCAATATCTTCCATAAAAAACGAAAGAAAAATAAATTTTCCAAGAGCCTTATCCTTATGACCCAACGTAGGAAAATTTGATTTTTCTTGAGTTAACTCTAATAATAATGACCTACCTTACCCATGCTCTTCTTCATGATGAGTGGCAGCAATTGTAAAGTATACAAGAGTAAGAATAGCAAAAATAAGCGCCTGAATCAAGCCGACAAAAATCTCCAAAAACAAAAACGGCACCGGCAGAAGATACGGCAAAATGGCGCTCATCGCGATTAAGAGTACTTCGCCGGCAAAAATGTTCCCGAAAAGTCGGAAAGAGAGCGAAGCAACCTTGGCAAACTCGCCGATGATTTCCAAAATCCCGACAAAAAAGGTCACCGGCGCCACCACCAAGATTGCTGGGTCATGCCTGACTTTGGTAAAAATCTGCCCGAGGGCCTTTAAATTAATGAACTTATTAAAGGCTCTCCAAACGCCGATGGAAAAAATGCCGAAGAGGTTCGCGCCGATGACCGACATCAAGGAAAGGCCCAGGGTGGTGTTGATGTCGGCAGTTCCGCTCCGAAGAAACGGCACAAAAGAAAGACCCTCTCTGGATTGTTCGATAACCCCGAATCCCCCAAGCGGGAGAAGCCCGAGCCAATTGTTTACTAAGATAAAAAGAAAAACGGAGAAAGTAAGCGGAAAAACGGCGTTGGAAATCTTACGACTGCCGGTAACTTGATCGCAGAGCGAGAGCGCCCCCTCGAGAATCGCTTCAAAAAAATTCTGGATACCCTTTGGAATTTCTCGCAAACTTTTTCTTAAAATAAAAACAAATAAAACGATAACGAAAACCGCCACCCAGCTGGTGATAAGAGCGTTGGTAATCGAAAGCGGACCTAAGTGCGCAACCGGCTCGGCGTATAGAGTCGCTTCGTGACTAATTTGTGTGCTCTCCTGTGTCATTTTTCTTTTCTTTTAATTCACGCTCAAGATTTTTAATGTATTTCACTAGAATTCTCCAAATGCCGATTATAGAAATAAAAAAAGAAAGCACGGTGAGGGTAAGGAAAATCCAGGGCGCGGTGCCAAAATACAGATCAAGCGTTTTCCCAAAAATGAGGGCAACGATGATCGGCCCGATCACCCAGGCGGAAACCCGGCTAAAAATCTCGAACCCCACCACCCAATTTGATTTTGATTCCTTTTTTTCTTCAATCATGGGTGCGAGCGGAAGGAATCGGACCTTCGACCTCTGTCTTATCAGGACAGCGTTCTACCACTGAACTACGCTCGCTAATAAAAATAATAACTAGAAAAACTATAACAAAAAAAATGCTTACGGGCAAACAAAAAACACCCTTTCGGGTGTTTTTTGTTTCAAGAATATTTTTAGTACTCTCTTCGTCCGCCGCGATTACCTCCGCCGTATCCGCCGTCGCCTGCGCCTCCAGTTCTTGGAGTCATCGGGCGAGCTTCATTTACGGTGAGCTTGCGACCCTCGAAGTCTTGGCCGTTGAACATCGAGACGGCGTTTTGCGCCTCCTCGTCCGTTGACATTTCAACGAAGCCGAAACCTTTTGAACGACCGGACATTCTGTCCATGATAACCGCAGCTGACGTAACGTTGCCAGCCTTGGAGAAGAGCTCTCTTAGAGCGTCTTCCTGCGTGCTGTAAGGGAGACCCCCTACATATAGCTTTGTAGCCATCTACTTGCTTCTCCCGTTTAGATAAACGGGCAAACACTACTTATAATGGTCCGACTTGAGTCGGACCGTAGCTATCTTGTCGCTCAATTGGCTCCCGTTGGAGAAAAACCTCACAACTCAAACTAATAGGCTATCTAAGAAACTACAGGGGAAAGTATAGCACATTTTAATAAAAAAGCAATTACTCTTCATTATTCTTTATTTCTTCGGTTTGCAACGTTTCAACAATTGCGCCGATATCCCCCTCCATGATGCGCGGCAGGTTGTGAAAAGATTTTTTGATGCGATGATCGGTCAGACGGTCCTGCGGAAAATTGTAAGTGCGAATTTTTTCGGAGCGGTCGGCGGTACCAATCTGCTCTTTGCGCTCTCCGGCATACTTCTTCGCTTCCTTTTCTTCTTCAAGTTGCTGCAATTTCGCCTCGAGTATTCTCATCGCCTGTTCGCGATTGGCTTGCTGACTCCGCTCGGAGGTCGAGCGAACGTCGATGCCGGTCGGCTTATGAATGAGACGCACGGCCGTTTCAACTTTATTCACATTCTGCCCGCCCTTTCCGCCGGAGCGAGAATATTCCATTTCGATGTCGGCCGGATTTATTTCAATGCTCACTTTTTTTCTAATCGGCAAGACCGCGACCGAAGCTGTTGAGGTATGCACTCGACCGTTCTTCTCCGTCGCCGGAATTCTTTGCACTCTATGCACTCCCATTTCGTGGCGCATAATTTTATAAACATTCTGATTCTCTTTACCTTTAACTTCAAAACTTGCTTCCTTGTAGCCGCCGAGCTCGCTTTTTGATTCATAATTAACTTTCCATCGCCATCCTTTAGTTTCCGCGAACTTTTCATACATGTGCGCGAGCTCCCAGGCAAAAAGTGAGGCTTCGTCGCCTCCGGCGCCGGCGCGAACCTCAAGAACTACTTCACTGGTCTCACCCTGGCGGGATTCCGTTTCTACGTTTGCTTGACTTTTTTTCCACTCTTGCCAATCCATTATTTATTATTTTTTAACTTTAGCAGTTTTCGCGGCTCGCTTCTTGAAACGCTCTACGCGCCCGGCGGTGTCCATAATTTTCTCATTGCCGGTATAAAACGGGTGGCAAGCACTGCAAATTTCCATTTTAATATCCGAAAGGGTTGAACCGATTTCATACACGGCTCCGCAGGCGCAAGTTGCCCTGGCTTTCATGTCATATTTCGGATGAATGTCCTTTTTCATTGGATTCTTAGATTAACACGAATTTATCCTTCAAGCAAATCGATGTTGGCTTGAATCCCGATTTTTATCCTCTGGACGCTCGCGCTGTATCCACAACTAGCTCCTCCTGAACCATAATATTTGCAGGCGGCGCGATTCTGCGCGGCCTGGCTTTCCCCGATGCCACCCAAATCGGAAAGATACATGGCGGAGGCATAAAAGGCGTCCAACGGCATCCAAGGATTCGGGGACTTCCCTAAAATATTTTGTAAACGCGCCTCAAACAGCTTCCAAGTAGAAGGGATAAATTGCGCCGGGCCCATCGCTCCGCCGTAGCCGGCCACCCCGGCGATTGGACAAGAAACGGGAGTTTGAAAAGCATCAAGACCCAGAGCTTTAGTTATGGCAAGGAAAGGTTCAACGTCCCGTCCGGGTTTCATTACATTTGAAAACGGCGTGCCGGTATTTTTTCCTACGCCGGCGCCAGTCGCGGTATTAGTAAGAAGACACTGGCCGACGTTCGCGCCAAGATTGCTCTCCTGGGTAAGAACCGCCAAAAGAAACGCGGGGTCGACTCCGAATCGCGCCTTCACTTCATTGGCATACAGAAGAGCGGTGCCGAATTCAATTTTTTGGGTGGTGTTGGCGAGCGGAAAGAGGGCGCTTCTTATTCTCGCGGCGCGTGCGGCTTTTTCGGCGGCTAATTTCTGATACTCGACTTCTTTTTGCTTGGAAATGGCGAGGAGCTGTTTCTTCTCCGTTTCCGACTGAGCGACTTTTTTCTGCGCGCCCTCCAGTTCGGCTCTGACGTCGGTTTCTTTATCTTGTTTTACTTCCAGATCTTTTTTTTCCGCTTCGGTTAAAGTTTTAATGCCTCGTAGTTCGTCCACCGCTATCTTGACCGCTTTCTTGATCGAGGCATAGGATTCGAGATCGCTGTAAAAATCGGAAACACTGCTATCCGAGAGAATCAAATGCATAATATTTTCTCCATCAAATTCGTTGGTGTTGCGCAAGAGCTGGGCGATCGATTCGTACTGGCGTTTGATTTTTTCTTCCAAGCTTTCGATCCTGGAGGTTTTCTCTTTGATTGAAACTTTGAGTTGGGCGATCGCCAGCGACCTCGCTTTTATCTTGGTCTTCAAGGCGTTGATCTGGCTGGTTAAATAATTTACGTCGCCCTGGATAGTGCCGGTATTCTTCTGCTGTTCCTGTTGCTTTTTCAAAAGCTGAGCGAGTTCTGCTTCAATTTGAGCCAACTCCTTTTTGCAGTAATTTTTATCCGCCTCGGAAGAAGATGTAGTGATTTTCAAGCAATCGACCGCCGAAAAAGCGGAATTGACCAGAAGCAACGAAACTGCAATTAAAAATATTATGGTTACCTTTTTAACCATATCTTTTATTATAGCATAATTATTTCTTCTCCTTTTTTTCGGGTTTTTTCCCGACGCTTTTATCCCCCGACGTTACGTCGGGGCTTTCGGGCGTCGGAGCTGCTTCACCTTCCTCTTCTTTCTTCCCCTTCTTCTCAACCTCAATTGCGGAGAGGTCAACCGGCGGGGCTTCTTCTTCTTTTTCTTCCACTTGCTGAATAATCGAAGCGACGACGGCTTCCGGATTGTCGATAATCACCACTCCGGAGGGAATTTTAATATCAGAAATAAAAATATTATCTTCCAGGGTTTTGAGTTTGGAAATATCAACCGAAAGATTGTGCGGGAGATCCTTCGGCAGGGCTTCAACCTCGACTTCGTGAAGCACTTTCACCAGATTTCCCAATCCGTTCTTGACCGCGTCCGATACGCCCTCATATTCCAGTGACACTTTGACCTTTATTTTTTTGGTCATGTCAATTGCCAGAAAATCCACGTGAATCGGCTCATCGGTAATCGGATCAACTTGCACTTCATGGATCAGGGCGTCGATATCGCCTTCGGGCGCTTTGACGACAACCGCGCTAGATTCGCCAGCGTCACGCCAGACTTTTTTAAATTGGATAGTGGAAATGGCGACGGGGGTGCTCTTTTTGCCCGCGCCGTAATAAACCGCCGGAATTGAGCCGCTCTTCCGAAGCGCGCGCGGCTTTTGCGCTGTATTTCTTTTTTCGGCGTTAATTATAAACATGAAGAAGATTATATCGGAAAAATTCGAAAATGCAAATTATACTCCATGCTTGATATGATGTTCTTCCGCAATATGCGATACAATATATTCTTTGGTCCCCGGGCCGCCTTCCACCGGAATTTTTTTGCCGGGGTTGAAAATATTTTTCGGATCGAAAATTTGCTTAACTTTTTTAAAAATATTCACCATTTCTTTCCCGTACATCTTCTCCAAGTATGGAGTGCGAATAATACCGTCGTTGTGTTCGGCGGTGATCGAGCCGTGGTATTTCAAAACCAGATCGTAGACTTTCTCCGACAGTTCATTTATCACTTGGGGAACATCCGGTCGAGAAAAATCCATCAGTGGAATGATATGAAAATTCCCGTCGCCGGCGTGGCCGGCGATCGTGTAGATCAATTTGTACTCTCCCAAAATCCGATTGAGTTCCGGCAGAAACTTCGGCAAAAATTCCGGACGGACAATAATGTCATCAATAAAGGGGGCAGTGCGCTTGCCTTTAATGTGCTTCCGGAGGAGATTGAAACTCTCTCTTCGGATATCCCAATATTTGCTTGCCTCATTCCCGTCTTTGGTAACGTGAACTTTCACTTGAAAGTTCTTTATTTTCTCGATCATTTTTTCACATTTATAATTTAAGTTCCGCTTATCTTCTTCGGCAAATTCAACTAAAAGTACCAATTTCGGAAATCCCCCCCGAAGCATCATTTTGAATTCCGGGAGAAAGCTCCAGAAAAATTTAACTATTCCTAAAAATCCTTTATTTTTTAAAAATTCCCGGAAAAACTTGATCGCCAGCCAGAGCGTTTTATCGTCGTAAGCTTCAAGCGCCTCCGGCTTCTCTTCCAATATCTCACCGACCAAGCGCCCGAGTGGCTCCAGATCTCGCATAAAAATAACCACCAACTTTGAGAATTTAGCGACCGGCACCAGTTTAAAAGTGATCTCGGTCGCGATTCCGAGCGTCCCCTGCGAACCGACCAAGAGCTTATTTAGATCAAAAATATTATCTTTTATCACATTCCATAGATAATAGCCAGCCGAATTTTTATGTACATTCGGCTTGGCAAGTTTTATTTCTTCTTTGTTTTGTTTAATGAGCTCATAAATTTTTTTATATATTTCTTCTTTTTGGGAAATTTCATTTACAGAAAAAGGCTTTACGGTTCTTTCAATGCCATCCGCAAAAACAACTTTCGATTCCAAAATATAGTCTTCGGCTTTTCCGTATTTAAGTGTTTTCTCTCCGGCGGAATTATTGCCGAACATTCCCCCCATCGCGTTCATCGACTTCGAAGCCGTATAGCACGGCAGAATCAGCCCCTTGGCGAGGGTAATCTTTTCAAAATCGCGATAGAACATGCCGGGTTCGACCGTGATCTTATCGCCATCGAAAGTCACCATCTTATTCATGTATTTAGTGAAATCCAAAATTATTGATTCCCCGATCGCCCCGCCGGACATATCGGTGCCGGCGCAACGGGCGGTAATAGAGAGACCCGCCCCGCCTTTGGCGGGGTCAAGATACTTTTCTTTATTCTCGGAAACCCATTCGACCAAATTCACCACATCATCGCTGTCGAGCGGAAAGAGCACCAAGCGGGGTCGGACTTCAAAAATACTCGCGTCTTTGGAATACTTCGCCAGCGTCTCTTCGCTGTCATCCGCAACTCCCTTAAAAAATTTTAAAATTTCTTCTTTCACTTCATTAATTATATCAGAACGTAAATAAGTAAGAAAAAAAGTGCAAAAACGAATTCTGACTTTGAAAAATATCCAATCGGTCCCCGGAGGTTAATTTTTTTATTGGGGAAAAATGGAAAATAATCCGCATCATCCAGCGCATCTAAAATTAAATGGCTTAAATATGCCAAACCCACAATCAAACCCGTTTGTAAATTAATAAACGCGGAAGTTCCTGTTATTAAAATAAAAACAAAAAAATTGTGGAGAAAGTACCTTTGGTCGCCGTAAGGATCATTTTTATCGGTCAAGGTTCGCCATAACTCTTTGGGTCTAAATAAAATTTTGGCCTTTGTATAAGAAAAAATATGATCAGCATCAACGAGAACTGCTCCAGCAAGAGATAAAGAATAATTGCCGGTAATTTTTCCTAAAACCAGGCCAGCCATTAGATGTGTCGGCAGTGTCATAATTTCATTCTAACGTTCTAACGAACTTTAGAACGAGATTACCGCGTCTAGTAAGCGTGTGTCTTACTAACTTATCCTCATTTCGTTTCATCACCAAGCCTGCAATAGTCATCTTGTGAATGTGCGCAGAAATGTTTTTGAAATCTGACTTCACTCTTTCAGATATCTCAATAAGAGAAAGTTCCGGCTCCTTGCTTAATAACTTCAAAATTTGCAGTCTTCGATGGCTGGCGAATCCTTTTACTATTCTTTCCAATTCCCTGTTTGTTTTCTTTCTCATTTTCTTACTCTAACATTCTATAGAACATTAGAATGTTAATGCATGCCTAGACCTCGGTCTTCTCGTTTTTCTTCCTTTCTTTCGTTCAACATTTCTAATTTCACTTCCTCTCCTTCGCCAATAAAACGATCCACCCCGTTTTCAACTATAATGCCTTGTCCATCTCGTAATATTCTAAGCGGGTGATTAAGGTCTTTTATTTTTTCTCTGTACAGCTCTTGCATATCGTCTGTGTAATGAACTTTTAAACAAAACGGCACGTAATTTAGGCCAGTTAAATCTTCTACTCCAAATCTTCTGTCTACACCGGTTCTCCATGTAGCAACTTCAATATCGGGGCACATAATATAGGCTCCCGCACTGACACCAACAAACGCAAGGCCTCTATTCAGCAGAGTTTTTAATACCTCATCAAAACCAGTTTCTCGAATAACTTTTAACAAATAAAAAGTATTCCCTCCCTCTACGTGAATGACATTTTTATCGGCAAAAAAATCAAGTATCTCTTCTTTGTTTTTCCCCTCAATATCAAATTCTTCATATGAATATCCGACTTGAGCCATTTCTTGCTTATGCCTTTCCAAATAATCCAAACTTTTAGCTCCTTTTGAAGCTGTTGTGATATATCCAACGCGAATTTGATCGGCTGGAATACCTAAGAATTTATATCCTTCTTCAATGGAGAATTTCCCATTTGATGCAAGTAAGATTTTCATTATTTCAGGTTATTGAAAAGTTTCAGACGAGCTTCGACGACAGTTTCCACCGCCGTGACTGCTGCTGGCAAATATTTATAGGGAGTAGTTTCTTCAGGATTGTCGGCCAGAGATTTTCGAAGCGCATCGGTGAAGGCAACTCGAATCTCGGTATTGATGTGCACGATATCTATCCCCTCCTTGATGCAAGCCACAAAATCTTCGTTCATCGAGCCGGAACCGCCGTGGAGAACCAAGGGAATACCCGTCGCTTCGCGAATAGCTTTGACTCGTTCGGGGTGCAACCGCGGATTTCCGCTTTTAACCATTCCATGCACATTGCCGATTGAGGGCGCGAGCAGATCGATGCCCGTTTGTTCCACAAAATATTTGGCGTTCTCCGGCGTGGTCATGGTCGCTTCCGACACGCCTTCC
>Ga0209542_10014685_pt1 | contig 13289 bp, 13 predicted proteins | sample RifCSPhighO2_01_FD_184028 | JGI IMG/M metagenome (GOLD analysis project Ga0209542, IMG submission 184028) | Soil microbial communities from Rifle, Colorado - Rifle CSP2_plank highO2_0.1 (SPAdes) (version 2) | ecosystem: Environmental > Terrestrial > Deep subsurface > Rock core/Sediment ... | reverse complement strand
ATCTTTGCGAAGCAAAGAATTTCCGTTATTGAGTGAAACGAAATAGGAAATAGGTGGACAAGAGTTCTTAACGAAGACGAGCCCGACAGGGCGAAGTCTGAGTTTAGAACTGGCGCCAAGTCCCTCTTTGACTTCCGCGCATAAAACACAAAGTCCGAATACGTCAGTATTCGGGCTTTTGTGTTTTACAGCGACGAAGGGACTTGAAACGAGCGAAGTATGGAGGAGGAGCTTGCGACGACGAACACGAGCCTGCCTGCGCAGGCAGGCGAGCGGGATAAAAATCAAACTGCTTTGATTTTTATCCGATCTTTGCGAAGCAAAGAATTTCCGTTATTGAGTGAAACGAAATAGGAAATAGGTGGACAAGAGTTCTTAACGAAGACGAGCCCGACAGGGCGAAGTCTGAGTTTAGAACTGGCGCCAAGTCCCTCTCTGATTTTCGTACAGAACTAAAAACCAAAGCCGGACACTGTGGTTTTTAATTGTCGGAAAAGACTATTTGCTTTTATTTTTCAAAAATGTTACTAATTTTATTGGAAATTTACATCAACTAAAAACAAACGAGGGAGGTTTGTTATGTTTTGTCCTGTATGTGGCGGTTTTGCATTTAATACTTTATATGGGGGGCAGGTGTGCCAGGTGTTGTATTTATTGTTGCAAGACTCTTTATTGCCGGGATATTTTCGATGATTCTATTAAAGAAGATAGTTTGCCAATAAAAAATCCTTTCAAGGCTTTGTATCTGCGATTTATCTATAATATGGATGCCAAAAAAAGAAAAGATGGAAAACAACGAGTTGAAGCACAAAAGAAGTTTGAAAAAGAGATGAAGGAAACTGCGCGTAAAATGCACTCTCGTAGGAAAAGATAATAACAAAAAGTCAAAGCTCCCAGTTTTGGCTTTTATTTTTTTGCAAAATTCATCTGTAAACTGTAAACTGTAAACTGTAAACTTTATAAATTTACACACGCCGTTGTAGCTCAGTTGGCAGAGCACTTCCATGGTTTGTAAAAAAGCCCACTATTTTGGAAACGAAATGGTGAATCCCGAATAACGGTTAAAGCCCTGAAAATGGGTAAGACCGTGGCGACATTCTCGCCCGAACGACTGACAAGGGATACTAAGTCGAAAGATAAGTATAAGATACAGTCTAGTCCTCTTATAAATTCTCAAAAAGAATGAAGTAGAGGTAGAAAACGAAGGAAGAGGTCCGCAGTTCGATTCTGCGCAACGGCTCAGATATAAGTGCGAAGTAGTAAGTATTAAGTGATAAGAACTAATTAACTAAGCCACCTTACCTGTCTGCCGTGTCGTTGCTTTTCTTTTAGAAAAGAGGCAGGGCTCAGTTGGATTAAAAGCAAACTGCTTTGCTTTTAATCCGGTCTTTGTCTCACAAAGAATTCCCGTTATTGAGAGAAGCGAAATAGGGAATAGGTGGAATAGCAATGGTATTTGAGGTATTATCTATCGTGAAAAGAGTAGATAACTTTGAATTACGAAATACCGTGGATCGCTTCGCTATCGCTCGCGAAGACGACGAAAAAGTTTCACTTTTTCGTCGTCGACGACAGCGAAGCTGTCGTCTTTGCGAGCGAAGCGAAGCAATCCAAAAAATAGAGCGTATTTTGTAATTTAAAGTAGATGAGTTATAAAGCCACCTTAGCTCAGTTGGCAGAGCAATGGTATCGTAAACCCCGTTAGAGCTGGGATAGCTCAGTTGGTAGAGCAATGGTATCGTAAACCATAGGTCGTGAGTTCGATTCTCGCTCCCAGCTCTAACGGGGTAAACCATGGGTCGTCAGTTTAATTTTGCTAGGTGATTAAAAATTATAATTTAAAAATTAAATTATAATTAATTTTTTTCTAGAAACTAAAAACTAATGACTAAAAACTAAACTATGAAATTTTATGTAATCGCAACACCAATAGGAAATCTGGAAGACATTACTTTCAGAGCAGTTAAAACTTTGAAAGAAGTCGATTTAATTTTGTGTGAAGACACTAGAACAACAAAGAAACTTTTGCAAAGATACGAAATAAACAAACCAACACTTTCTTATCACCAGCACAGCAAAATCTCAAAGATAGAAAAAATATTTGATTTAATAAAAGAAGGAAAAACTTTGGCTTTAGTATCTGACGCTGGAACGCCAACAATTTCTGATCCAGGGTCTTTTCTGATTTCACAAATAAGAGAAGAGTTTAAAGAAGATGTAGAAATAATTGCTATCCCTGGGGCGAGCGCTTTGATATCGGCACTGTCAGTCAGTGGTTTGCACACGGATCAATTTGTTTTTTTGGGATTTTTGCCACACAAAAAAGGCAGAGAAACTTTGTTCAAAGAAATAGCAGAAATAAAAAGAACCGTCGCTTTTTACGAGTCTCCTCATCGGATATTAAAAACATTAGAATCATTGAAAAAATTTGTCGGAAATCGAAAGATTGTAATTGCGCGTGAATTAACAAAAATTCATGAAGAAGTGGCCGTTGGAAGTGCCGAAGAATTGATTCATTATTTCGAGACTAATTCGGAAAAAGTCAGGGGAGAGTTTGTTGTTCTCCTTTCTAATTTATAGTTTTTTTACTATAATTTAATGGTTATGGATTTAATTTTATTGTTAGTCGGTATTTTGTTGGTTTTGATGCCATCAATAAAAATACCAAATTCTTGGAAGACAACACTTTTGATTGTTGCCGGCGTTGTTTTAATTTTGAAGTCTTTAAATATTATATGAAAACAATATCAATACTTTCTGCCATTTTAATTTTTGTCGCTTCTCCGCTTTTGGGGATCCCTGGTGTTTGGAAGACATCACTGATTTTGATTTTGGCGGTTGTTATATTTATTAAATCATTTTACTCATATAGAATTAGCAAAACAATGAGTGCCGGAGAAAATTCGACCTTTAAGCAGAATGGTTTAGAAGATAACCAAGATGATTTGTTCTCAAATAATTCTTTTGAAAATAATGAAAATCAGGCAAATTAAAAATGGTTAACTCTGAAAATAGAAAAAATATGGATCTTCCAAAGAAACCTATTTTTGTTGGTTTCTTTTTAGTTACAGCTATATTTTTTTCTTATGCCGGTTTGCCAAAATTAATTTCTACAAATTATGGTGGCAGTGGTTTGATATCTGATGAGAAAAAAGTAGAAGAAAATGTTTGGAAAGCTACTCATGTTGAAACGCCTGAAGCAGTAAAGGCGATTTATATGACCGCTTGTGCTGCGAGTACTCCCAGTATGAGAGAAAAATTGGTGAATCTTATCGATGAAACAGAATTGAATTCTCTTATTTTGAATATAAAAGATGAAACAGGAAAAATAGCCTTTGATATGGATAGTCCAGAATTGCAAGGGGCGATTGCGGATATTAGTAGCGGGGAATGCAAAATAACCGACATCAAAGAATTCATTGAACTTTTGCATCAAAAAAATATTTATGTTATCGGGCGATTACCGGTCTTCCAAGATCTTTATCTAACAAAGACCAGACCTGATTTGGCGGTTAAGAGAGCGAGTGATGGTGGTGTGTGGAGTGATCGAAAGGGTATTCGCTGGTTGGATGCCGGCTCAAAAGAAGTTTGGGACTATGTTTATCTTATCGGATCAGAATCATACAAATTGGGATTTGATGAAATAAATTTTGATTACATCAGATTTCCTTCTGACGGAAATATGAAAGATATTTATTATCCGTTTAGTGAAGAAAAAATAATTGCGAACCCAGAAGCTGGGAAGGTGATTGTCATGAGAGACTTTTATAAATATATCGGTAAAAAATTTAAAACTCTCGGAGTGCCGACTTCTGCTGATTTGTTTGGAATGGTGACAACAAATACAGATGACTTGAATATTGGACAGGTTCTTGAAAATGCCGCTCCTTATTTTGACTACATCGCACCGATGGTTTATCCGTCTCACTATCCACCAAACTTTAACGGTTGGAAAAATCCAAATAATTATCCTTACGAAATAATCAAGTTTTCAATGGGCAGTGCGGTAACTCGTCTGGAAAATGCCAGCACAACGCCGCTAAAGCTTCGTCCTTGGTTGCAGGACTTTGATTACGGAGGAGATTATGATGCCGCTGATGTTCGTGCACAAATCCAAGCAACATACGATGTTGGTTTGACTAGCTGGATGTTGTGGGATCCATCGAATAAATATACGAGAGAAGCACTAAAAAGTGAGTAGTGAGTAGAGAATGGATAAGAACAATTCTGTCGACGAACAGCCTTTGGCTGTTCGTCTTTGCGAGTTTACGAAGCAATCCAGAAAATAATCGTGAATTTCGTGACCCAGACTTTTTTTAGGTTTTGCTTTTGGAAACACAAAAGAATTGAAAAATGTTTCTGGATAATTTATACACCGCGAACATGGAATGTTCGCGGTGTTTTTTAATATAGATGTATATGGGCAGGCTTTAATTCTCTTTGATTATATAATTTCCGTCATCGTCAAAACAACTTCCGTTTCCGATAGAAACTAAAACTTCATCGGGTATATTTTCTTTATTTATCAATTTACAACTAGGGGCTTCCTGTCCTATATATAGAACACGATATTCATTTTGAGCACTCTTTTTTAAAATAGCTGTTTGCCCTGTTCTGGCATATCCAATACCTACTTCATAATAATTATCTTTCTGGTTTTTTATTTTTATAGTCGCATTTTTACCTTTCAATTCCAATGCTTCAAGAAAAGTGATTTGTTCGGTATATTTTTGGTCTAAAGAATTGCTACAAGAAAAATTAAATTGATAGTTGTCAGGATTTACAATAATAACGCACATATCGCCACCTTTTTTATAGGATTGAATATAATCGTAAAAATTATGGTCAGAAAAATTTTTTGATGAATTTTTTATATCAAAAACATAACCTCTCTCTTTCAAAATTTTTTCTGCAATAGAAATTTCTTTTTCAAAAATTTTAGGAATTTCATCAAATTCGGTTATTTTACTATTTTGTTTATTTATATAAAAGTTTTCTGTTGCTGGAATTAAGATTGAGTAATCATCTTTTATCCATTTAAAATCTGATTCTTTTTTGATTTCTATTTTGTTTAATTTACTTAATTCGTTTTTAATTTCTTCAAAAGCCGTTAGACTTTGTGGGGCAGTTGTCTTATTGAAAAATAAAAAGTCAATAAAAATAAAAATTAATCCAATCAATATTAAAATATCTTTTTGCATGTATTTCATAAATATATTATACATAATAAGTATATAAAAAAGTGTCTATTTTAGAATTGGATATTTATAAAAGAGGCGGGAATTGGGAATTAGAAATTTCTAAATTATCCTGTATAATTTAGAACATGGAAGATCCTAATCAAATTACATATTTTGCGGAAACCGATTACCGCAACAAAAAAACTCTTTTTGGTATCAAAGCAGACGACAGAACCCGTCATGTTTATGTTATCGGTAAAACTGGTATGGGAAAATCTACGCTTTTGGAAAATATGGCGGCTCAGGATATAAAAAATGGTAACGGTGTTTGTTTTATTGACCCACACGGTTCGGCCGTTGATACATTGCTCGATTATGTGCCGGAAAATAGAATTGAAGATGTTGTCTATTTTTCTCCTTCCGATACAAAATTTCCGGTTGCTTTTAATGTAATGGAGGACATTGGACCGGAAAGACGCTACCTTGTGGCTCAGGGTCTTTTGTCTGCGTTCAAGAAAATTTGGGGAGCAGAAACTTTTTCAGACAGAATGGAGCATATCACCAGCAACACTTTGTTGGCGTTGCTTGAATACCCCGGATCAACAATGCTTTCAATCCCGAGAATGTTCGTTGACAAAATTTTTCAAAAAAAAGTAGTTGCAAATATTACCGACCCAATTGTGAAAGCTTTTTGGGAACAGGAATACGCCTCTTGGGATGACCGATACAGAAAAGAAGCCTATTCAGCCGTTTTGAACAAAGTTGGTCAATTTACTTCTAATCCGATAATCAGAAATATTGTTGGTCAGCCAAAATCATCTTTTGATTTTCGTGACATAATGGATAACAAAAAAATTCTTTTGGTGAATCTTTCCATTGGTCAGATTGGTGAATCAAACGCAGATTTGTTGGGATCTATGATGACGACAAAAGTTTATCTTTCTGCGATGAGTCGTTCCGATTCGTCAAAAGATCAAATGAAAAATTTACCACATTTTTATCTATACATCGACGAGTTTCAAAATCTCGCTAATGATTCTTTTGCTGATATTTTGTCACAGGCCAGAAAATATAAATTGGCTTTGACGATGGCACACCAGTATGTAGAACAAATGCCGGACACGGTAAAAGCCGCGGTTTTTGGAAACGTGGGAACGATGATTTCTTTTAGAATTGGTCCGACTGATGCAGAATTGTTGGAAAGAGAATTTGCTCCAACATTTACAGCCGATGATATTGTTAACCTTGGTTTCGCACAGATTTATTTGAGATTGATGATAAACGGTGTTGGGTCTTCTCCTTTTTCTGCTGTAACATTGCCTCCAATAAAAAAGCAGGATATTTCTTTTAGAAATGAAATTATTGATGCGTCCAGAAAAACTTTTGCCAAAGACAAAGAAACAATTGAAAAAGATATTCTTGCAGATTTGGAATCAAGCAATACAAAGACCGAGGTAAAAAAAGAAAAAACTGATGAAAAGAAATCAGCAACTTTTGATCGAACAGATCGCCCAGAAAGAAGAGAAGGTCAGAGAAGAGAAAATGTTCCTCAAGAAAAAAGTTATAAACAAAACACTGCTCCAGAAAAGAAAAATATTCACCAAGAAAAAAGTTATAGACAAAACCCTGTTCCAGAAAAGAGGAATATTCAACCAGAAAGACCTGTTTTGGAGGGGTCAAATTCTTTGAAAGAGGCGTTGGGTGATCTTTTGAAAAATAAAGCAGTAGAGTTGGCGGATGAAAGTAAAGAAAAACATCAAATCAAAAAAAGAAGCGATGAAATAAACAAAGAAATTATTACTGAAAATAGAAACAAATTGAAAGAAGCATTGATGGGTGTTGTCGAAGACGAAGAAAAAAAGAAAGAGGAAATAGAAAAGAAAATCCAAGAAAAAATCGTTAAAGAAGTGCCGGAAAATGTTTTAAGAGGTATTTTTGAAGAAGGTAAATAGAAATTAATCCCGTTAGAGATGTTGTGATGTTTCTTTTGGGCAATATAATTTTTTGAAGCTATCGGTTGTTAAGGTAACGTTAAAAGAATATACGGAAACCTCGAAAATGTTTTATGTAGTAAATTTACTAGTTAATAAATTTAAAAAAAGGAAATAGTTTTTGTTAAAAATGGTTTCCTATCTCTAACGGGATGAAAAAGATTTTTGTTCTAACATTGTTTTTTATTTTGAGCCCTGTTTTTGCAGAGGCTCAAGTTTTTATTAGCGAGATTATGTATAACTTGGAGGGGACTGATACTGGTTTCGAATGGATTGAAATTTGTAATCCAGATTCAGAAAATGTCGATCTTTCAAATTGGAAGTTATTTGAAAATCAAACGAATCACAAAATTAGTGCTTTTCCAGAGGGTGAAAATACGATTTTGTCTTCTAATTCTTGCGGTGTTATTGCTGACGATCCAAACAAATTTAAACAAAACAATTCCGGTTTCAATGGGTTGTTACTAGACAGTGCTTTTTCCTTGTCTAATTCCGGAGAGACATTAATCCTGAGAAATTCTGACTTAGAAGATATTTACAATGTTTCTTATACTCCTGAAATTGGTGCAAACGGTGATGGAAATTCTTTGCAATTATCCAATGATGATTGGATAGCATCTTCTCCGTCTGTTGGTTTGACGAACGATTCTCACAGTTCTCCTGTTTCTGTCGAAAAACCTGTTTCTCAAAATTTGTCAGTAGCCCAAGAAGAATCCTTGATGAAACAAAACATCATTGTTGATTTTGGGAAAGACCGAAAGGTAATTGCCGGAGCGGATGTTTTGTTTAAAGCTGTAGCTGTGGGCCTGGAGAAAGAGCCTTTGAAAAATGCTCGCTATGTTTGGTCAATGGGGGACGGAAGTAAAAAAGAAGGTGAATCAGTTTTGTATACTTATAAATATCCTGGTCAGTATGTTGTTTTTCTCACTGTAACATCGGGGATTTATTCGGCGACAGATAGAATCATTGTTGAAGCGATGCCTGCTGATGTTATTATTTCACAAGTTAATTTTGCTGATGGTTTTTTGGAATTATATAATCGTTCAAATTACGAGCTTGATTTGTCTTGGTGGATTTTAAAATCCGGAAATCAAACCTTTTCTTTTCCGGAGAACACGATTATTTTGTCGAAAAATAAATTAAAATTTTCTTTGCAAGTAACAGGTCTGTCTTTAAATAATCAAAATCAAATCGAATTGCTCTACCCAAATAATTCATTGGCTCATCTCTATCTATCAGATTTTAAAGAAATATCTGTTAAACAAGTGGTGGCAAAACCAGCAATTAATTCTGTCGCTTCTTACAAAACAAATGAAATTAAAGAGGAAAAAGAAATTGTCGCCTTTGATGAGATTCAAAATAAACAAGAAAATATAGCACTTGCCAGCGCGACAAATAAAGATAATAATCTATCAAACAAATGGATAATTTCGCTTTTCGGAATTATGTTGTTGTCTACGGTCGGAGCGGTTTTTTTGGGAAAAAATGACAAAAATGATAATGAAGAAGAAGATTTAAAACCAGAAGATTTTAAAATAATATAATAAACACTATAATTTAAACTAGTTATGACAAACGAAAAACAAAAGACAATATTAGTAACAGGAGGAGCGGGATTTATAGGCTCGCATTTAATAGAAGAATTAGTCAAAAACAAAAATAACAAAGTAATTTCTCTAGATAATTATTTTACCGGAAAGAAAGAAAATCATATTGAGGGAGCGGAGTACATAGACGGTGAAACAAAGGATATAGAAACTTTGATTACAGAAATACCCGATATTGTTTATCATCTGGGTGAATATTCACGCGTATTGACCTCTTTTGATGATATTGATCTTGTTTGGAGATTAAACAAAGAAGGAACTTTTAAGGTTTTAGAATTTTGTCGTAAAAACAATGTTCGTTTGATTTATGCTGGTTCAAGTACAAAATTTGGTGAATTTGATGAGGTGGAAGATGGTGAAAATCAATCACCGTATGCTTATTTTAAAGCAACAAATACAAATTTGGTAAATAATTATGGTAATTGGTTTGGACTGGATTATGCGATTACTTATTTTTACAATGTGTACGGTGAAAGGGAAATAAAAGAAGGTAAATATGCAACTTTAATAGGAATTTTTATCAGAAAATTTAAAAATAAGGAAAAATTGACAGTTGTTTTGCCAGGGACTCAAAAGAGAGCTTTCACCTATGTGGGAGACATTGTTAAAGGATTGATTTTGGTTGGAGAAAAAGGAAAAGGGGATGGTCACTGTATTGGTTCCGAAGAAAATTATTCCGTATTAGAAATTGCTAATATGTTTGGTGGAGAAATTGAAATGTTGCCAGCGAAAAAGGGGGACAGAAATTTTTCAAAAATAGATTTGACCAAGATGAGAGAGTTAGGGTGGTCTGCTGAATCAAGCATCAAAAATTATATTGAAAAAATAAAAAACAATGGATAAAAATAAAAAAATTTTAATATTTTCTTCGACATATCATCCGTTTGTTGGTGGCGCAGAGGTGGCAATAAAAGAAATCACAGACCGTCTGGGCGACGATTATGAATTTGATATGGTTACTATTAAATTTGACTCTAATTTGCCCGATTATGAAAAAGTAGGAAATGTCGGCGTTTATCGTTTAGGTTTTACAAAAAATAATCCGACAATGAATGACCTTGTTAATTTTCCTCTTAAACTGAATAAAATAATTTTTCCTTTCTTGGCTTGGTGGAAAGCGGGAGATTTATATGCTGAAAAAAAATATGATGCTATCTGGTCTATGATGGCTTCTTATGCTGGCTTTGGTGCGGTGTTTTTTAAGTTTTCTCATCCGGAGGTTCCATACCTACTAACACTTCAAGAAGGCGATCCAATTGATTACATAAAAAGAAAAGTGCGTTTTGTTTATCCTTTGTTTGTAAAGATTTTTACAAAAGCAGATGTCGTTCAAGCAATTTCAAATTATTTGGCTGGCTGGGCAAAGGATATGGGGTTTACAGGAACATTGGAAATCGTCCCTAACGCTGTAAACACAGAACATTTTTCTTTAGGGTATTCAGAAGTAGAATTAAATGAATTAAAAAACGAGTTGGGTAAGAAAAGCGAAGACAAATTTGTTATTACAACTTCGCGTTTAGTATTAAAAAATGCGGTAGACGATGTAATAAAATCTTTAAAATATTTACCAGAAAATATTAAATTCATAATTTTGGGTGATGGGCCTGATAGAAAAATGTTGGGTGATTTGGCAAAAAAAGAAGGCGTTGAGAACAGGGTGTCTTTTTTAGGAATGGTAGATCACAAAGAAATGCCAAAGTATTTAAAAGTATCTGATATTTTTATTCGCCCATCTCTTTCTGAGGGCTTTGGAAATTCTTTCATTGAAGCAATGGCGTCTGAAATTCCGGTTATCGCTACACAAGAAGGTGGAATTGCCGATTTTCTTTTTGATGCCGAAAGAAATCCTGACAGACAAACGACTGGCTGGGCGGTTGATCCAAGAAACCCTAAACAAATTGCGGAGGCGATAAAAAATATTTTGAATAATCCAGAGAAAACAAAAATCGTTGTTGCTACTGCCAAAAAAATGGTATTTGAAAAATATGATTGGAATATTATTGCTAATGATATGAAGCAAAAAGTCTTTAACAATCTACTTGGACACTCTATGTCCAAGTGATGTTGACTAATGAACAGATTTTTTATATTCTCTCATTTAGGATTTGTTCAAATTAATTTTTTAGTGAGGGAAGTCATGGATATTTTTTGGTGCTCAAAAGCTTTTTTGCTTGGTGAAGAAATTACTTTCCGTAGGGATTTGGGGGAGACCGACGGCATCGAATGTGTCGGATTGGTTTTGGATCTGAATCGTATTGCAATTCTTCTGTATTCTTATGATCTGATTTCTGGAGAAAGAAAATGCTCGTTTGATGGTATTTCTCGGAACAAAAACTGGAAGCCGGAATTTCGTGAAGAGATTATCACAAATAGAAATGTTCTGGTTTCTCCTTCTGTTTCGGAAATGATTTATATCTCCAATTTTTGTATCAAAAGATTTAATACCCCTGTAAGTTGTGATGTTTTTGAGCTTATCAGAAACGAGCTTTATTCATCACAGATTACATTCTGATCTCTTACCGCGTCCATTTGGGCGCGGTATTTTATTTTTCTCTTTAAAATTGCTATTCTATATATAATAATGAAATTATTGGTATGCACAGGAATATACCCTCCTGATATGGGAGGCCCAGCAACTTATTCAAAGTTGCTTTTTGACAGGCTTCCAGAAAAAGAAATCAGTGCAAAAATTTTAAGTTTCAGCGAGGTGCGACATCTACCAAAAATAATTAGACATTTTGTTTATTATCAAAAAGTAAAGAAATTGGGGAGAGATGCCGATTTGATCTATGTTCAAGATCCTGTAAGTGTTGGTTTGCCAACGGCTTTGGCTTGTAAAAAAATAAATAAAAAATTTGTTTTAAAAGTTGTTGGCGATTATGCGTGGGAACAATATCAAATAAAAAGTCAAAATTTAAAAGAAGACGAAGAGTTTGTTTACCCAGAAAATTTTTGGAAACAAAAATTTGATTTCAAAACAGAGCTTTTGAAAAAAATAGAAAAGTTTACGGCCGATAGAGCAGAAAAAATAATCACTCCAAGTAATTATTTAAAAGATATAGTGTCTGGTTGGGGAATCGATGAAAAAAAAATAACCGTTATTTACAATGCTTTTGCCCCTGTTGATATTATTGAAGAAAAATATAGTTTGCGAATTCGTTACAAAATAAGTGGTACGGCTATTTTTTCTGCGGGTAGACTTGTTCCTTGGAAAGGGTATGACACTTTGATAGATGTCGTAAATGAATTGCCCGAGACAAGATTGATTATTGCAGGAGAGGGTCCTGATTATGATAAATTGCAAGAAAAAATAAAAAAAATGGGCTTGGAAAATAGAGTGGTTTTGTCTGGTCGTTTGGGTAAGGATGATTTGTTAAAACAAATAAAAGCATCGGACATTTTTGTTTTAAATACTGGCTATGAAGGACTTTCTCATCAGTTGTTAGAAGTGATGAGTGTTGGAACCCCGATAATCACGACCAATGTAGGCGGAAACCCAGAATTGATAAAAGATGAGAGAGAGGGTCTTTTGATTGATTACAACAATAAAGAACAATTGAAAGAGGCAATTTTGAAGTTGTCAAAAAAGAGGGTTTTTGCTGACAAGCTTGTCGCAAATGCCAAAGAAAAACTGAAACATTTTGATGAAGAAAAGATGTTGAATGAGTTGGTGGATGTTTTGTTGCAAGTTAAAAATGATTGATATATAGTGAAAAAAGATTGTTTAGTTATTTTTTACACCAACTAAATTAATTCCAGAGAAGGTGATCTTATGACAAAAAAAGAAAATGACTGGTTTGCGAAAAAATACGGGTTGGAAGGAAAAGGGCGTCCGGTGAGGATTGACCCTCAAACAGCCGCCTTTGTACGAAGAATAATAAAAATGAACGATCGTCTTCTTGAAAGCGGTCGCGAGTGGGCGAGAACCACTAATTGGAGAATTCGTGGATAGTAGATTATAAAAGACCGAGCATCCGCTCGGTCTTAATTTTTACTTTATTTTTTTCATATTAGTAAATAATCCTGTCAGGTAACTGGTGCGATTTGAAAAGGATTGATCGTTCCCCAAAGAGCAGAAAAGGTATGGCATATAATTCAAGACATGGCTTGATGACACACACCTTAAAAAAATATCTCCTGTCTAATTTAATCTGAAGTTTATCTCATTCAAAATAGGATGCAAATATCAACCATCCTAATCTCCTGCCAGTGCCGCATTTCTAATAGGCAAATATTGGACTACTGCTCAATTTAACTTTTTCTAGAGAAGTGCCAATTTTCTCTCCTCGGTAATCAACTATTGAAGTAGCGCCCCTAACCTCACCAGACAAAGAACAATTATCATTATCACACCACAAAACATACACACTCTTTTCATTTACGACAAACTCATATTGCCCTTCTTTAATTTTTTTAACAGCAGTAAACCCATCAACTTTAGCAATTAAAGTTTTTAAACTATAATAGGCCTCTTTTTTAACTCCATTTCCTTTGTCTACTAAAATGTCACC